>Ga0075991_123_pt1 | contig 53116 bp, 48 predicted proteins | sample RifGroA2_FD_68061 | JGI IMG/M metagenome (GOLD analysis project Ga0075991, IMG submission 68061) | Parcubacteria bacterium GW2011_GWA2_49_9
ACACAGTAGCTCCCGGGGCCGATGGAGCAGAAGGCGAGGGAGAGGAAAAGGAACTTGACCCGGATATGATTGAGGATACGTTTGACGACGTAGACCCCCTCTAAAAGCGCGGATTCTCGCGGATTAAGACGCGGATAGGCGCTGATGGGAACAAAAAACAAAGCCCCGATACGTTGGGGTTTTTGTTATACTTATCCTTATATGCACTATCTGGTCATTCTCGGCGCGGCGGCAAACATAGTCGGTACAAGTTTCTACATTCGCGACACATTCCGCGGCACAACCAAGCCGAACAGGGTTACGTGGCTCCTGTGGAGCGTTATACCGTTCATCGCTTTTGCCGCAGAACTTGCGGCGGGAGTTCGTTGGGCGACTCTTCCCGTTTTCGCGGCGGGATTTACGCCGTTTATGGTTCTCTGCGCTTCCTTTTTCAATAGAAACTCTTACTGGAAACTGGGTACGCTCGACTATCTGTGCGGCCTCCTTTCCATCATCGCTATCGTACTCTGGCAACTAACCGGCGAGCCTTCGGTCGCTATCGGGTTTGCCATCCTCGCAGACACACTGGCAACAGTTCCCACGTATGTGAAAACATGGAGTTATCCCGAAACTGAATCCTCGGCGACGTACTTTGGCGGAGTGTTCAGCGCGGCAACAGGTATGATTGTCCTTCCCTCTTTCACCTTCAACGGGCTAGCTTTCCTTGTCTATGCGGCAAGCACGTGTCTCATTCTCATCTTCCTTATTTATCGAAAGAGAATCGCTTCGTCCTTTGGGGCTTAACGGAACTCGATAAACCGATGTTTGCCAATGCGGTACTTACCCGCAGGAAATGACAGAGCAAAGTCTTCGCCTACTTTTGTATCTGAATCAAGACAAGTGACTGCTCCAGCGGCAATAAGACGACGAAGTTCGGTTTTTGACGCCACAATTCCTTTTTCTATAAGTGTTCCCATCGGGTTTCCTTCACGCGAAATTTCTACAAAATCAACAGGTTTCCCTTCCGTAAACGCCGCGTCAAATGACGCCCGCGCCTTCGTTGCCTCGTCTCCTCCGTGAAGCAAGGAAACAACCGCCTCCGCAAGTTTCATTTTTTCTTCTTTCGGGTTCCCTCCGGACTCAAGCCGCTTCTTCATTGCCCCTATTTCCTCTTCGGAAAGAAGCGTGCACGATTCGGCGGCGGGGACAATCGCTCCGTCCGGCCAGCTCATAATCTTCCCGAAGCAATCGGCCGGTGTATCTAAGAAACTCACCATATTCCCTTCGGTCTTCCCCATTTTTTTCCCGCTCGGGTCGGCGAGGAGCTTCATGGAAATAACAAACTTCTCTTTGCCTTTCAGTTTTTTCAAGAGGTCGCGCCCTACAAGCATATTAAATGTTTGGTCATTCCCTCCCACCTCCCCATCAACATCCATAGCGACGCTGTCATAGCCCTGCATAAGCGGATAGAGGAATTCGTGCATATAGAGTTCCTTTCCCTCCGCGATGCGTTTCTGGAACATATCGCGCTTTACCATATCGGCGTGCGTAAGGTGGGAGGAGAGCTCTAGCACATCTGCAAAAGAAAGTTTCTCCAGCCATGTTGAATTGTATTTTAGTTCTGCCGGATTACCACCGGAAAAAGAAAGCATTTTGCTTGCCTGTGTTTTGTACAGTTTCGCATTCTCCAGCACCTCTTCATGGGTAAGTTTCTTGCGGGTAGCCGCTTTGTCAGTCGGGTCACCGATCATTCCGGTAAAATCCCCGATAAGAAGAATGACTTTGTGTCCCAGCTCCTGAAACTGCCTAAGCTTAAGTATCGGAATAATATGCCCAAGATGAAGTGAGGGACCTGTCGGGTCAATGCCCAAATAGATAGTCTGCTGTTCCCCGCTTTTGAGTTTCTTTTCCAAAAACTCCGCGCTGGGGTATACCCTCTCAACTCCTCGGGTAAGAAGCTCCTTGATGTTGGCTCCATCACTGGTTATCTGCGGTGTTTTGGCGAAAAATGACATGGTTATTACTTTAGCACAATGGGCGCGAAATCGGAACGAGGTAAATTACCTAATTCACCTAATTGTCTAATTTCTAATAAAAGGCTAAATAATCAAACTTCTGGGCTTTATCTTGCTTGTTTCGGTTTTATTAGGTGAATTAGAAATTAGATATTAGAAATTCTTTCTGCTACCATTCTTTCCATGACTCACCGCCACCACCGCCGTCATATCATACGGAGCTTTCTTCTCCTCTCCCTCTCGCTTGGCTTCTTGGGCGCAGGCCTCCTCATGCTTTGGGTGTCCTCGTGGAAGCTCCCCGACCTGTCGGAGTTCGGCAGCCGTAAAGTAAGTGAATCAACCAAAATCTATGACCGAACCGGTACGATTCTTCTCTACGACCTCCACAAAGGAGCGCGGAGAACTATTGTTCCGTACAGCGAGATGTCGCTTAATGTAAAAAATGCCGCGGTGGCAATAGAAGATAGCGAGTTTTGGCAGCACAGCGGCATACGGATTACGGCAATCTTCCGCGCCGTGTTCACCAATCTCTTTCAAGGAAATCTTCTTGGCGGACAAGGCGGCTCAACTATTACCCAGCAGGTTGTGAAGAATTCCCTCCTCACGAACGAAAAAAAGGTTTCAAGGAAACTAAAGGAGTGGCTTCTCGCACTCCGCATTGAGAAGACGTTGGACAAAGAAACTATTCTTTCTTTGTATTTAAATGAGATTCCGTATGGAGGTACCGTGTACGGTATCGGTGAAGCCTCGCAAACATTTTTCGGAAAAAATCCGCGAGACCTGTCTCTCGCGGAAGCCGCGTATCTTGCAGCGCTTCCGAACGCCCCCACCTACTACTCCCCTTACGGCAATCACCGAGACAAACTTGAGGAACGTAAGAACTTAGTTCTTCGCCGCATGCAAGAAGTCGGCTTTATCACGAAGGAAGAGCATGACGCCGCAAAGAAGGAGGAGGTGACCTTCAAACCAAGCAGCGAAACGGGAATTCTCGCTCCTCATTTTGTCATGTATATACGCCAGTATCTGGAGGAGAAATATGGCCGTGAAGCGCTTGAACAGGAAGGGTTTAAAGTGATTACGACACTTGATTACGACCTGCAGAAACTGGCGGAGGATATCGTCAAAAAGTACGCGTTCTTGAATAAAGAGAAGTTTGACGCCGAAAACGCCGCACTGTCCGCGATTGACCCGAAGACCGGACAGATTCTTGTTATGGTGGGTTCTCGTGATTATTTTGATAAAGAGATAGACGGAAACTTTAACGTGAGCGTAGCCTACCGTCAGCCGGGCTCGGCGTTCAAACCTTTCGTGTACGCCGAAGCGATTAAAAAGGGGTACACACCGGAAACCGTCGTGTTTGACCTCCCTACCGAGTTTTCTACCGAATGCAACCCTGACGGAACGCCGATTCTTCCTCAAAATGAGGATAAGTGTTACAAACCTGAAAACTACGACGGAAACTACCGAGGACCTATATCGCTTCGCGATGCCCTCGCGCAATCGGTCAACGTCCCCGCTATTCAAGTGCTCTATCTTGCCGGCCTTCGCGATTCCCTTCGCCTTGCCAAAGATATGGGGATTACGACACTCGCCGATACCGACCGCTACGGCCTCACCTTGGTGCTTGGAGGCGGCGAGGTAAAGCTTTTGGACCTTACCTCGGCCTATGGTGTCTTCGCCGCGGAAGGAGTCCGCAGAGAGCCCACAGGTGTCCTCCGCATAGAAACAAAAGACGGCAAGATAGTGGAAGGGTGGAAAAACACCTACGAACAGGTGCTGGAACCTGAAATAACCCGCACCATCAGCGATATGCTTTCGGACAACAAAGCGCGGACACCGGCGTTCGGTGCAACCTCTCCGTTATATTTCCCGGGAAGAGATGTCGCGGCAAAAACCGGAACGACCAATGACTTCCGTGATGCTTGGATAGTCGGCTATGCGCCCAACCTTGTCGTGGGGGCATGGGCCGGAAACAACGATAACCGGCAAATGCACAAGGTAGCGGCATATATCGTCGCCCCACTCTGGAATGAATTTATGAAAGAGGCGCTCAAACGTATCCCTGTTGAATCTTTCTCAAAACCCGCCGAGAAGGACACGTCTTCCCTTCCTCCGGTGCTTCGTGGTATCTGGCAGGGAAACCGTACGTATTTCGTAGACAAATGGTCCGGCAAACTCGCGACTGAATTTACCCCTCCGGAATTTCGTGTTGAGCGCGCTGTGCGGGAAATACACTCAATCCTCTATTGGATTGACAAGAGTAACCCGACTGTTCCGCGGATGACCCTTCCGCAAACCGCCCCTCAATTTGAGCGGTGGGAGTATGCCGTACGTACATGGGCAACCGAGCAAGGCTTTGCGGATGAGACGGCCGCGGTAATCCCAGTTGAAACCGATGACCTCCACCGCCCCGAATTCGCCCCCAGTATCTCAATTACCAACCCTCTTCCCGGGTCCATTCTGGATAAAAAAGAGCACGTGGTTCTGCAAGCCGAGATAGCTTCCCGCTTCCCTGTCTCGCAGGTTCATTTTTTCGTCAACACTCTCTTTATCGGTTCAAGTACAAAAGCTCCTTGGCGTCTCTCTTTCTCTCCTGCCGAGTTGGAAACCTTTCTTGGTCAAGACAACGAACTTACGGTCGTGGCGTATGATGCTTTCCAAAACAAAGGACAGGCGACGGTTACGTTTGGGGTTGCGGAGTAGCTTAAGCCTTACACGTTTCGCACTTTATCTGTCATTCCCTCGAAAGAGGGAATCCAGTTTGTAGCCGTTTAATAAGGCTCTGGATTCCCCTCCCCGCCTCCGCGAGGACAAGCTTTCAGGGGAATGACACCGATTGTGTAGGTCCTATAGCTAAAACCGAGCACTTTAGGAAAAGTGCTCGGTCGTGAGAAATATGCTCGCCGAAAACGGCTCGGTATTTCTCAACGATTCATCGGCATCACGAGATACCGGAAACTTGCGTCGCCAACCCCGCCAATAAGCAATGGCTTATTTTCTCCACTGAAACGAAAAGCGACACTGTCCGCACCGAAGGTGTTCAAACAATCCGCGATGTATCGGTGGTTGAAATTACTTGTCAGTATTTCGCCGGTGAGTGCCGCAGGGAGAGCCGAGTCACTTTCCCCAAATTCACCGCTTTTAGCGGAAAGGGAGAACTGCTTCTTTTTCGGGTCAAGCGAGAGGCGTAACTGGTTAAATCGGTCGGAGAAGAGGGTGGTGAGCTTGAGGGCCGAGAGTAGGTCTTCTTTCAGCACCACCGCCTCTGTAGCGAATTCTTTCGGCATAATCTGCCGGTAGTCGGGAAAAGACCCTTCTACGAGCCGTGTGGTGAAGAGAAGCCCTGTTCCTTCAATAGTAAGCTGTCCTTTTCCGAGCGATATCCGGATTTCATCTTTTTCTTCCTCTAACATCCTTATTATTTCTGCAACATTCTTTATGGGTATCAGTACTGGTTGGAACGAAGCGGATGTTTTCTTAAAAGGTATTTTTTTTTCCGCCAAGCGGAACGAGTCTGTCGCGACAAAAACAAGCTCCTCTCCTTCTTGGTAAATATACACACTGGAAAGTTCCGGTTTTAGATTACCCACTGCCCCCGCGTAATGTACCGCGCGAAGACCCTTAAGGAGGAGTTGTGGGTCCATAGAAAAACTACCTCCTTCCGCCCTCGGAATAGTTGGAAAATCATCGCTTGGTGTCCCGTTAATCGTCGCCTTCGCCCCTTGCGCCGAAACAGTAAGTTTCCCCCCATCCTCTTCAAGAAAAACCCCCTTAGCCGCGCCGAGGTTTGACACAAACGAGGTAAAAACAGCTGCGGGGACGGCTATCGTTCCCTCTTTTTCAACCTTAACCGGAATAGTGTATTCAACCCCCATATCAAGATTGGTGGAACGAATGGTAAGCGCCCCTCGTTTTGCTATAAGTAGGAGGTGCGACAAGATAGGAAGAGAGGGGTGTTTTCCCGCGAGCCGTGCCGCTTTGTTTACCACATTCTGCAACTTATCTTTTATAGCTTCTATTTTCATCCCGTAGTGAAATTTCAGGTCGTTCGCCGAGGCGGACTATTCCGAGATTTCGGTTAAAACAAGAACGAGGTTTTTAATAATAAGATGGTGTATACACTTTTTCTATAAACCTGGAATTCTACTACGGGATTCATACCAATATACACAGTCTTAGTAATCTTACATTATTTTTTATATAAGAAAGATATTATTAAAGAGGGTGTGGATACGTGGATAAGGGGTAAAAAGAGGTATGTAACAACGGGTTTTTGATTCGGTATACACATACGTTTGGGTAAAAAGGGTGAACACTGTATTTTTATTTTCCTTCGCTATTGTTTTATCAACTTTTTGTACACACAGTACTAGTCTCTTTCCACACCTTTTTCCACAGGATAGCGCGATGTGAATTACAGCAGTGCTCGAATCTGATTTATTTCCTGAAGGAGGTTTGGGTCCTCCCGAATCTCATTTTTTATCTTGTCGCATGAGTGGATAACGGTCGTATGGTCTCTTCCTCCAAGTTTTTGCCCAATGAGCGGGAAAGAAACATTACAGTCTTCGCGTAAAATGTACATCACAAGCTGTCGTGGCTTCACCACTTCCTTCCTTCTCGTCTTCTCGTAAATATGGTTCTCGTCAATGTTATAAAAGTCAGCTACGACTTTCGTAATATCCTTAATTGACAAGGCTTTTTTGGGCTTACTGGTGTTCTTGAGTATGGATTTAACCTCCAAGACACCAAGGTCGCGTCCCTTTACCTGTGTCTGCATCATAATGGAATTCAGAATACCTTCAAGTTCACGGATATTTCCTTCAAGCGCCGCAGCGATATAGTCGGCCACGTCATCTTGCAGCTGGAATTTCATCATCCGAGCCTTGGTTTTTAAGATAGAAACCCTCGATTCCCTGTCGGGTGGCGGAATATCCACAATCATTCCCGCAGCGAACCGCGACTTCAGGCGTTCCTCCAAATTCTGGATGTAGTTCGGGTGTTTGTCGGAGGAAAAAATAATTTGTTTGTTGTGGGCATATAAATCGTTAAACAAATGGAAGAGCTCTTCCTGACTCTTCTCTTTGTTGGAAAAGAACTGGATGTCGTCCATGATAAGAACGTCATACTGTCGGTATTTTTCCTTAAACTGGCTGATGCGGCTTTGCTGCATCGCGGTGACAAAGTCTTGGGAAAACTTTTCCGACGTAACGTAAAAGACCTTCTGCCCCTGAAAAGCCGCTTTAATGTGATTTCCTACCGCTTGTATAAGGTGTGTCTTGCCGTGCCCCGTAGAGCCGTAGATAAAGAGCGGGTTATACGTAATCCCCGGGGTCTTGATAATCGCAAGCGCGGCTGCGTGTGCCAGCTCGTTAAAGGGACCCACCACAAACGAGTCAAAGGTATAACGAGGGTTAAGATTGCTTTCCTTGTCCACGTAGTAATCTTGTAACGGAAGCTCGTGGGTGAGCGAAGGAGCGGCTCCTTTTGCTCCGGGGAGGTCCCGCTTTCTCGGGTCGTCCTTGCTGACGATATATTCAAGGGCGCGCACATGCTCGGAGAGATTTCGGAGTGAACGGAGGATGAACTTATGGTATTTATTAAGGAGCCAGTCCTTTACGAACGTATTGGGAACGGCAAGATACACCACCCCCTCCTCCACTCGGGAGATAGCCGTGTCCTTAAACCACGTAGTGAAATTCGCCTTTGAGACAGAAAGTTCTATTTCGATAAGAGCACTCTCCCAAAGTTGCTTCGTGTCGCTCATGGTCACGGAACCCATTGTCGCAACGGGATGAGTATATTCTTCGCTAAACGTATCGGACATCGTAATATTGGTTATCTGTTTTTAGATTCGGCGTGAATAAGTAGGTACACGAGTCTGTCGCACTGATAAGCGCCATACTAAAAGCGGTATTAAACCCTTATATTTCGTCTTCGCTCGGACGCCATTAAACTGCAGAAGTTTTCGCGGCGCTCCTCGCTAGCCGAAATAAAGAAGATTTTTGTGGCTTGGCTACTGCGGTCCCATTATCAGTGCGACAGGCTCTAGTATATACTGATAACGAAAATACAAAACTTGTAAAAAAGGCAGTGGTATGTTAATAATGTGTGGATAAATAGTGCATAACTTTTGACCAGTAACCATTGACTCTTAACAAAGAAGTTTTCTTGTCAAAAGTTAAAAGTTAATAGTCAGCGGTACAATCATGAGCTTCACCTATAAACCAAAAAGGAAAAAGCGAGCGCGAACGCACGGATTTCTCTCGCGTATGACGACACCGGGAGGCCGAAGCGCCCTTTCAAGGCGGCGCGCTAAGGGGCGAAAAAAGCTTACCGTGAGCAGGAAGAGAAGCTCTTAGGTTCTAGGTTCTAGCAAGACCTCTCTTTTTCTAGAAGCTCAAAGCTAGTAGCTAAAAGCTTTCCTGTATGCTCCCAAAAGCCAAACGTTTTACCACAGAGGATTTTAAGAAAATGCGGAAAATGCAGACCCTGCACGCTCCGCATTTTTTTATTCGCTACGCTCCGGTTCCGGCTGGAAGCGAAAAAACCGCGGTTATCGTTTCTTCCGGAACGTATAAAAGAGCGGTTGACCGCAACCTTCTTCGGCGCAGGATGTATAGTCTTGCGGCGAAACACAGCACCCACCTTGGCGGGAAGGCCTTGACGGTAACTCTAAAAAAAGGGGCGCTTGATGTGTCGTTTACCGAGTTGGAAAAGGAACTTCTGGCGTTGTTTCCCAAAAAAACGGAGCAAGGCGGGCGACCATAGCGGAGTAAACGGAAAGTTTGTATTTTACCCTCTTTCGTCTACAATGGGGGCATGTTTCCCGTAGTAGTCCGCCTAAGGCGGACAAGTTGCGGGAACTGTTCGCGGAGAGGGCCGCTTTTGCGCCCACCCAAGCCATTATTCGCTAGCCGATTGTTTTTAGTTGTTTCCGCTGGAAACGACTTGAAATTTCACTACGGGATGTTTGCGATGCTGAAAGTGATTTTTTATGTCCCGCTCTACAACGGGCTTATTTTTTTAATCGGGGTCCTTCCCGGGCACTCGGGGGCATAGCGGTCATTCTGTTCACGGTTCTCATTAAACTCCTCCTCTCCCCTCTTTCACATAAAGCGGCGAAATTTCAACTTGAAATGAAGGCGCACGAAGCTGACCTTAACCGCATTAAGGAACAATTCAAAAACGACAAGCAAGCACAGGGCAAGGCAATTATGGATTTTTATAGAGAGAAGAAGATTAATCCGTTCGCGGGAATCGCCCCTCTTTTCATACAAATTCCAATCGTTATCGCCCTCTATTATGTGTTTTATGGCGGAGGTCTTCCGGTAATAGACACAGCTCTTTTATACTCATTTGTCCCTGTGCCAACTCCCGATATGCATCTGTTTGGTGTGAATATACTGGAAAAGAGTCTCGTTCTCGCCATCCTTGCCGGTGTCGCCCAGTTTTTTCAAGCGCACTTCGCTATGCCCCCCGCTCCGCCGAAGACCAGTACCCCTTCTATTGGCAACGACCTCGCCCGAGGGATGCATATGCAAATGAAGTATTTCCTACCGGTATTTATGGCGTTTGTCGCCTACGCCGTGAGTGGAGCAGTTGCACTTTATTTTATAACCAGTAGTCTGTTTACCATCGCTCAAGAAGTCCTTGTCCGGAGGTCACTTGCGAAGGGGCACAACCATAATGCAAATACCGCGAATTAAGAATGCAAATACCGCGAATCAGAAGGTTCGTATTGGCAGTATTCGCATTCCCTATCCGAAGTATTCGCATTAACTATTATGGATTCAGAACACATTAAACAACTTATTGAAGGACTCTTGAAGCATATGCAGGTCTCGGTGCAGAGCATAGACGTATCCGAGTCGGATGGCCGACAGCGCTTTTCCGTTGTTACTCCCGACTCGCACATTCTTATCGGAACTAAAGGGGCGCACCTTTCCGCTCTTAACCATCTCATTAAGAAGATGGTTGCGACCAAAGAAAACGCAAAGAAAGACCCTTCCGCTTCCCCGCTCTCGTCCGGAGAGGGAGAACGGGAGAAGACGTTTTTCGTTGATGTAAACGGCTATCAAGAAGCCGCGCTTGAGAGTGTCAAAAATGTAGCCAAAATTATGGGTGACCGCGCCCGTTCGTTCAAGACAAGCGTTGAGCTTGACCCGATGTCTTCATACGAACGAATGGTCATCCACTCTTTCTTTCAGGACGCAAAAGACGTCAAGACGGAATCGGTTGGAGAAGGAGAGCGGCGCCGAGTGGTCATAAAATACACAGGAGAAGGTTCTAGTTTTTAGGTTCTAGCTTCTAGTTTGGAGATAAGGGAATAGAGCATCTTCATTACTTCAGTGAGCAACGACTCCACTGCTCCATATGAAAGCTTTGCGGTTTTTGATATTCGTTTTGCAATTTCTATTTGCGTCTCCAGTTCCGCGGCTGACCCGAGTGCGATGTGGAGAAAGTGGCAAAAATCCTTTTTGGTGCTGCGACAACGACCTTCCGCGATGTTTGATGGTATGGAAACAACGGCTCGGCGCATCTGTGAGGTGAGCGCGTATCGTTCTTCATTCGGGAACCCCTCGGTGAGTTCATAAACGAGCACTGAGAGGTCTATTCCCTTCTGCCACACAATTAAGTCTTTATACGATTTGGCGACAGGCGCATTCATAATCATTTCCCTCTTACTAAAAGCTAGAACCTAAAACCTAGAAGCTATTCTTTCATCTGCAAACTCCACAACGTCTCGCTTCCCTTGTCTATAAAAACAAGAAATTTTTCATCGGAGCTAACCATCGGACGAACAAGGTCAATCGGGGAACCGCGTTTCCCGCTGATGTCGGAGATGCGTTCTGTCGTACCCGAGGAAAGAGTGATGCTCCACACCTCGTCGGTAAACGGGATGACTCCTTGATACCACGAATCGGGATAACTCCCCTGCGGAATAACTTTGGGGACTCCGCAATAAACACGGTCGCCACTCTTCGCGAAAGCGCATTTTTCCGGAAAGGTTGTGACGGACAGGTCACGCGGTTGTCCGTTCGCGTTGTTAAACAAATGTAAGCTCAATGTGGAATCGGGGCTGGCGGAATACAAGATTTCCGTCTTAACCGGACTCATTAAGGCGGTAAGTCCCGGGATACCCCGCAGAAGAATAGAGGTTCCTCCCTGTATCGGGTCAAGCAGAAGGAGCATTCCGTCGGCAAAGGCGGAAGGTTTAGAGAGTAAGAGAATCTTGTTCTCCGATGGCCAAGAAACAAGCCATTCCTTCATCGGAGACCCCCAGAGTTTTACCCTGTTTCCTCCCGCAAGGTCACTTCGTATGCCTCCAATACCGTCACTTTCTTCCTGAAGGTAAAAGAGTGAATTTCCCGCGGGGGAAACGGTCATATCGGGAAGTCCGCGAGGCAAAAAAGTCCCCAGAAGCTGTCCATCTCCCTCCGTTGCGCTTGGTTTAATTTCTGCCGAGAAAGATTCTATGGTTTCCCCTCCCTCTCTCACATAACGGGAAACAAGAGCTGTTCCGGATTTACTCCAGAGGGCTTCATATACTTTTGAAACCGTGGTATTGGTGAGGCGAATCTCTTCGTCCCCCGCCGCCCCAATCTCATACACATTGCCGACAGACCGTTCCTGATATCGGACAATCGCTTCCCCGCTCTTGGTCCCGAGTACCGCACCGGCCACCGGCACCTTTGATAACTGGCGGAGAATCGGCTCAAATGCCCCCGAGCTTGAAGGAGGAAGGATGGTCGGTGGTTCTGTCGTTGGCGGCAACTCTTCACCCGGGGGCGGAAACTCCCCATCTCCCCCCGAAGGAAGGGGTGTTGGGCGGAAAAAGAAGTACAGAACAATACCGAGCGCCGTGAGTATGAGCACAAGACCGAGCGCTATGAGGATTTTGGTTCTTCGGGACATATAAAACTATGGGGGACAGGCTGTGGAAGGATTTTCATACCCCCTTCCCGCCGCATAGGTAGCTTTCGTCTGTGGGCATCGTTTATAAAACTCCGCTTCTGTTTGTATGGTTTGCATCCGCTTTTCCAAATCCGCAGCTTCCTCCAAGAGGCCGCTTGCCCGAAGCTTAAGCGCATCTTCCGCAACCTTGCCTTTGGCGGCCTCGATCATCCTCGTGACCACAGCATTGTTTTCCGTCTGATTTTTATTAGCTACCGTTGCTTGAGCGGCAGGCAATCCACCACTCCAAGTCCACTTAAGCGGGTTTACTAGGTCTGTCACTCCGGAAGGAAGCGAACAAGCTCCCACCCCCTGCACGCATTGCCGTATCTGCGTTCTCATATTTGTGGAGAGATAATCAACCGCCCCTTCATAACTTCTCACGGTTGTTTCCGCTACCCTTAACTTATTTATTGATTCATTGATTTGTCCCGCCTCCGCCGCGTCTTTATAGTCCCCTTCCTCCATCCGCTTTTCAAGCTGTTCAATAGTGTCTTTTATACTCACCGCTTTTTGACTGATAGTTTGGGCGCGTTTCAAGGCATCATCCAAAAACTTATTGTATGCTTCCTCATTCGACAATGCGGGAACCACCGTCAGCCCCCTCCCCGTCAGCGCCTTCGGCACACGCTCAAACGCGAGGGAGAGGTCCAAATCCCGCCCGAGCGACGGACTGATTTGGTTCATAAAGATATAGGACGCATACACAATCACCAGCCCCCCCATCGCGCGGAGAATCATCGCCTTTCCCTCGCTATGTCCTAATATAGAGTCGGTAAAAAGGAGGGTAAATCCGCCGTTGACGATGGAGAAGACAGCGAACAGGCCGGCAAGAGCGACCCCGACATTGTAAATCGTGCGGAGATAGCGCGGGAAGCAGGTAGGAGCTCTACAAGAGGAGAATGTACCGCCCTGAAAGTCCGGTGAGGTAAATTCAGAACCCCTCACGTCTATGGGAGCAAGCGGGACATAGTCAATACCCGTCGCCATAACGGGAGTGGCCGAAAAAGCCCAACCGGAAAAAATGATGACGGTTATGCAAAGGCTGTAGAGGGTTCGTGTGAGCATGTGAGTGATTTCTTATTCCTCCTTTCCTAAAGGAGGTGCCGAGGTCTTCCGAGGCGGAGGATTTAAACACCCCCCCTAGCCCCCTTTATTAAGGGGGATAAATCCCTCCCCCTAACGGGTACTCCCTTTATGAAAGGGAGAATTCCGACTAATCGCGTATGTCCCAATTATACTATTATTGCGCGGCTCCCGCTTCCCCGGAGTTAAAGTCATTCTTCGCGGGGAACTCTATGGTTAATTTTCGCTCCGCGGCTTGGAACGACTTATTCTCGTCGGTGCTGTGCGTTTCCAAAAACAAGTCCGAAAAACCCGCGTCGTTTGTGGAGCGGCGAAGCGTTACCACCGAGGTGCTCTGCCCCGAAAGTGGAGCATAGTTTAATTGCCAGTCATACACGAGGTCTTTAGTTGTTTTGGTGTCCGTCTCAAAATAGTATGGAATCGCGCTGATGCGCAATTCATCGCCGGAAAGAGTGAAGCCGCCCAGAAGCGCTTTTCCGAACAGAATACCGTAGAGAGGATGTTCTTCATAAAACATAAGCCGCGGAGAAACAGGAACGACGGTAATCGTGGCATCCGCGCTCATCGTGTGGTCCGGACTTTCAACGGTGACCGAGATTGTTTTTATGTTGACGGGAATTTCACCGCGGAAGACAAACAGATTCTTCCCTTTTCCCGAAGAGTCACCAACAACATTGTCCCCCTCTTTCCATGTGTAAATAAGGGAGCTTGCGGGCATAACTGACGCACCTGTTGTAAATGAAGGAATGGCGGCGACAAGAACAGTTCCCTGATACGGCATCAGCGCCTTTCCCTTGTAGAAGGGAGGAGTATAGCTCCCCGCTTGCCAGAGAAGATTTACTTCAGCGGGGCGAAGAGTCAAGCCTGTGGAGTAGGTATTTCCGTTTTCACCAAGAGCAATCACGCGGACATCCATTCGCTCTCCGCCCTTTCCCGCGACGACGGTAATTTTCTTTTCCCCGACACCTCGCTTTACCACGTTATCATTCACAAACCACGTCACGTCGGAACGATTGAGGTCAATGTTATAGCTTTCCACTGAAATCACCGTCTGTTCCCCCGGGCGAGGGTGTTCGGGGAAAATAGCCATAGAAAGTTCGGTGCCGACAGAGCCGGATTGAGCAAAAAGGTCACTGGGGGACACAACGAACAGAAGCGTTAGGAAAAAGGTTACGGTAAGGATTCTGCGCATACTCACATTATATAGCAAAACCAACCTATCGGCTGTGCACAGGAAGGAAATGGAGAAGTTTCGTCTTATCTCCCTTACCAAAGGGAGCACTGCGTTCTGACGCAGGAGGGTTGTCTGCCACCGTTTGGGCGAGAGGGGAAACAACCCCCGCCGTATCAGAATACGGCACCCCCTTTGCTAAGGGGGATAAAATCCATCGGCATCCATGTTTGTTTCGAGTGATAAGAAATGCTATGCTACGAACTATGACCATCATCACGATACCCAAACATTTGGCACATAAAGACCTTGTGCTTATTCCGCGGGCGGAATATGAGGAAATGAAGCGAGGATACACCCCACGCGTTTTCAAAGAAGTTGCGATGACCAAAACGCAAAAACGCGAGCTTGATGTCGCGCGGCGGGATTATGCGCGCGGCGACGTAGTTACCCTTGATGTATTACGACGGGATTTGGAGCGTAGAAATTCGCGGTAAAGCGCGTAAAGTGTTGAAGAAAATCCCGGCAAAGAACGCCGAGACCATTTTTGACGTAATTGAAAGTTTCAAAACCGATCCATTTAGCGGCGACATTGAGAAACTCGGAGGAGAAGTCAACGTATGGAGACGGCGCGTAGGCCCCTATCGGATTTTTTACGAAATCTATCAGCACACGCATTCTGTGTACGTGTATTGGATTGAACGTCGTGGTTCAAACACCTATTAGGGAACGCTGCTGAATTACAAGGTCGGACCTTGTAGACTTTGTATAGTGGTCACAGAATCTGTTCTCCCCTTTTTGCCATATCCTCTTCCATTTCCTTTTGTCGCTCCGCCTTTGCCTCCGCCCGCTTCCTCTGCCCCTCCTCTGTCTTCGGAAGCGTATCTTTTCCTTCCATTGGTTGCGCAAAACCATGCTCTTTCCTGTACTCATCCCGAACTTCCTTCTGGCGTTTCGCTTTTTCTTCGGGGGTACGCTCACGCGAACCTTCCATAGGTCGCCCAAAACCCTGTTGTTTCATATGGTCATCCAAAACCTCCTTTTGCCGTTGTTGGAACGCCGGATGTACACCCCCACCTTGTTTCTGTGTATTCTGTGTCTGCGGAGTCTGGCGGAATACCGGTTGCGCCCCGATATCCCCTTCCGGTTTCCTGGTGTTTTGCGTCCCAGCTGGTGGAGTCCCTGCCCCGCCTGAAGGTGTCTGTGCGGTAGGCGAACCTTGCCCAAGTTGTCTTTGGGCGACGGTCCCTTCCCCTGTGTCCACCCCTGCCCCCAACGGGCTTTGTTCCTCCTTCCCTTTGGCTTGCTCTGTTTTTTCCTTTTGCAGTCGTTCTTGCGCTTCCCTCGCCCCCTGCTCCACTTCTTTCGCTTTTTCCGCAACCTCCTTCATTTTTTGCTTATCAGCCCCCAACTTTCCGGCTACGTTAGCCGCCTTCCCGACCACCTTGGCGCCAAGTTCAGTTTTGGTGAGGAGGTCTTCCGCGCGGACGTTAAGAAAGATAAAGACAACCGCCGCCGTCCATGCGGGCAATGCTCCGAGAAACGGAACAAGTTTAATGAAAAACGCGACCGGGAAGGTTAGGAGGCGTTTCGGGCTCTTTATGAATGTTACACCGTGGCGTTGGAACCAAAACCAAAAGGTTAAATAGGCGAAGACCGACACAAGAGCGCTTGCAATAAGCGAGGCGGCGTTGCCGATGGCCGGAATCATATCCAGAAATTTCGCGGCCGCAATGCCCCCATCAAACAAAAGAGCCACGGCAACCATAAGCGCGAGGGTCACAAACGTGAGGGAAGGTTTTTTTGTTGCGGAAGGCATGGAAAGGAGGAAGCTTCTAGCTATTAGGTTTTAGGTTCTAGGACAGGCAAATCAAACGCGAGGACACTTCTTACTAGAAGCTAGCACCTAGAAGCTGAAAGCTACTGTTTGCCTTCCGCCGCCTTCAATTCTTCTTTTGCCGCTTTGATGGAGAGCAGTTGCGACGGGTCGGAGGTAATAATTTGGTCTTCCGTATACGAGGCGATAACCTTTATGGCGACATGTTTTAGTCCCACGAAGAATAGTCCCTCCCCCACGTCGGATTCCAAAAGAAGATATTTTTCTTCATCAGTCAGGTTGAAAATGGTCTGAAGCTTGTCTACCACCGTGGGCGATTGCTTCAAGAGCATTTGCATAGAGGAGTTGGTGAGAATCGGGAGCCCATATTGGGACTTAAGGAAGTCATCTACGTCTTGTGTGATGGTGGAAAGACCGAGATAGTATTTACGGCCGCGTTTCGCGAGGCCAAGGAGGAACGAGGCCGTATCATCCGACTTCATCATCCACCATGCTTCATCAATGACCATCAGACGTTTTTTGAGCTCCTTCCTGATGGAGTTCCAGATAAAGTGCATCACGATATACATCGCCGCCGATTTCAGTTCGTCCTCCATATCGCGCAAGGAAAAGACGATAAAGTTCGCGTTGATGTCCACATTGGACGGCTGGTTGATGAAACCAGACCACGTGCCATGCGTGTATTTTGAAAGGCGTTGCACCAGACTCTCCCCTCCCTGCATACCGGCAAGGACCAGCTCAAAGTCGGAAAGAAGCGGCGGTTCAATTTTGGAGAAATCGGAATCGGGAGTGATGTCCTTCAGCGCGTAGGTTTCGGTTATCGCGCGGTCTATAATCCCGTCTTCCTCGGCAGTGAGTCCGCCGAGGAGAATTCGGAACAGCCCCACCAAGTTGATAATGTTGGAGCGAAGCACGTCCGCGGACGATTCGTCTTCCCGAGGAGCCGCGAGTTCAAACGGATTGATATGATGCTCGGAATTAAGTGAGATATTGAAATACTTTCCTCCTGTGGCCTCGGCAAGAAATTCATATTCCCGCTCGGGGTCAATAACGATAACTTCGGTTCCGAACATAAGAGAGCGCAAAATCTCAAGCTTCGTCATATACGATTTTCCCGAGCCACTTTTAGCGAGCGTAATTGAGTTATAGTTCTCTAGACTGAAACGGTCAAACAAGACAAGGGAAGAGTTATGGCGGTTGACCCCGTACAAAATACCCTTGTTAGAGGTGAGGTCAAACGAGATAAACGGAAACACGCTTGAAAGCGGCGATGAATTGAGCTTGTTGTGTACCATAAGCTCGTCGTTCCCCAAAGGCGACGTGCTTCGAAAACCTTGTTCTTGCTGAAACAGCGCAGGTTTGATGATAACCAGTTTACTTTCCAAAATGGATTTGATTTCATTTTCCGTCTTGTCCAGCTCTTCTTCGGTTGCGGCATAGATAGTGAGATAAATCCCGACATCAAACAGCTTTTCCTGCGCCTGCAGGAGGTCGTCGCGAAGCCGCTCCAAGTCCTGGTAGGCCGTTTCAAGCATTGGGTCGCGCACCAGCCCTTTTTTCTCGCGGTCGGCCATCTGGCTCTGCACCTCGGCGACTTTTTTCTGAAATTGCTTCAGCACTTTCGCGGTGTCCACCGGGTGTACGAAAATACTGATATCAAACACCTTATCCAGATTGATAATGGGAGCAAACCAACCCTCGGTAAGGTAGCGGGGATATGAAATGACGAAAAAGGTACGAGTGAACTTCCCGCTGACATTTAAAGATTTTGGCGCGACCTTAAGCGCCGCGGGAGCGATGACGTCCTGCAGTTCAAGCTGACCCGACTGATAAATCTCCTGCGGCAAGAATTCCGACAAGTCCTTGTCGTTTTTTTTGGGTTTTAGGAAATCAAATAGCCCCATAATAAAGTACCAATCAACTAATCAGAACTAATCTACTAATACCTACGAATCAGACCAGACGATTTTGCATTAAAGTTCTCTATCCGCACTATGCGATGAGAACGAACGTAAGTACTACCAAAATTAACCAGAATACCCAGTTTAATTCCTGTGGCCTGAAGATACCTCTGGGTTTGGACAAAGTCACCACTTGGAATAAAACGCTTGGCTTTCAGTTCAAGGATAATCTTGTCCTCTATAAGAAAGTCAACAATGTTATTTGTATCCCCAATCCTGTACTCTCTCTTGTAAATAATGCCCGCCTCCTTTAACTTTTGTTCGAGTAGGTCGGCATATTGTTTTTCCCTTGCAAATTTTCCCACCTCATTATGGACTTTATAGCAAAGGCCGACTACATCAAACGAAAGGTCAGGATACAGTAGTCCCACCTCTTTTTTCTTATTTGCAGGTATTTGTAGATTAGTATTCATTTGCAGATTAGTTTTAACTTTCTTGCACGGTCTTCTCGGTTTCCCCCGGGTTGAACAATTGATAAAAGACATCAACAACCTCTTCGGTTCCAAGTTGCGCCACCCGAACACCGGTCCGGATGAGTCCTTGTTCCACGACGCTGACGCGCTGTTCAAGCTGGGTGCGGTTTTCCTCAAAGCCCTTCGGCCCCTTTTCGGGAGAAGTATTCTTTGCGCCAAATCCCTCTTTTAGTTTCATCGCCACCCCTCCCCCACTTGCGGAAAGTTGGACGATGGCGGGAGAATACGGAACGACGATAAAGAATGTTTTATTCATAATATTCGTTCCCTCCGTAAATTTTGTGACGAAGCCGATATATTCACGCGTCTGGAGCTTCAGTAATTCATTTTTCTGATTCTTCGCGCGTTCTTCCAGAATCGCGATGTATGGTTTGATATCAAACCGTCTGGACTGCACAATAATTTCCACGGAGAAATCAAGCGAATTGAGGAAGTTTTGAAACTGCGAAATAATCGCCGCCTGGTTATCCTCGGATTTCAAGGCGAAATTTATGGACGACGCCATAAGTATGGCGCGTAATCCGCCGTCTTTCAGGATGACAATGCCATCCCGTATTTCACGGATTTTGACGAACTCCTGCGAAGCCTTTGATGCTATGGCCATATCATTCGAACGCTACAACTGTTTATAACTCATAATGCGAATGCCGCAAATACTGAATGCAAATACTGCGAATTAAGAAACACGTGAATTCAATACCCGTTTTGGATAGAGATTTTGTTGTTGAAAGTTTACGATAAGACCAAGTTTGAGATTGAGAACCGAAAGGTATCGTTGCATCTGATAGTAATCCTCTCGAGTGACGTGATGTTTGGCCTTTAAGTCAACAACTATTATACCTTCAATAACGAAATCAGGCACATTGCGCCACGCTTTTTCCCCTACAAACGATGGGGGAAGGCGTACTTCACGCGTATACGATAAGTTTGCTTTTTTTAGTCCCTCTTCAAAGGCATCGGCGTAGGATTGTTCCGTTCGAAAACGGCCCAAGTCATTGTGGACTTTAAAACAGAGTCCGTTGATTTTGTACGATAGTTCTGGATACACCACGCCGTCGTTATTTGCAGCATTCGCATTCTTCATTTGCAGTATTTGCATTATATTTATCTTTTGACGTTTTGATTTATATCCAGTGCCCACGTTAGGTCAAACGATTGGAAAGGACATAGGCAATCGCGGCCTGCATCATAAAGATGAAAGGTTTTCCGTTCGGTTTGTAGAATGCCAGTGCGGCCGCGAGGCCGGCAATAGGGGCGATAATGAGTACCGCGAGATAAAAAGGCAGGAAATTATACGCGATATATCCCATGCCTATTCCACCCACGATATACACAAATTGCTTGATGCTGAACGGCCCAAGTATCTTGTCCTCTATGTTGATGAATTGTGGAACCTGGAACCTCATATATATAATGCGAATACTACTAATACCGAATGCGAATACCACGAATGAAACTCCCCAAAAGAGACTTTCTGATTTGCAGTATTCGCATTTTCCATTCGCGGTATTTGCATTATGGTTACTGCAAGGGTTCGCGGTACGGGTCAGTTGAGTAACGCTTTTCTTCCCTCGGAAGCGACATAGGAGCCTGTAGTTTTTGGTCAAGGAAATCCTCTTCCTCTTCCCCGTTCATTTGAGGGGAGTCCGCCGGCTGGCGGAGAGGTGGGGTATTTGATTCGCTCTGCGGTCGGGTTTTATCCCCATCCCCATCCCCCTTAGCAAAGGGGGCTGCCTTGGGGGGTTGTCTGGTAAAGGGGGTGCTCCCGTCTGCGGGAGCGGGGGTTGTAATACCCCTCCTGCCGGAGACGGCAGTGCTCCCCTTATTAGGGGAGATAGCCTTCCCTTCGGGGGGTGGAATGTTTGGAATTGCCGGCTCAAGTTTATTAATCGGATATTTCGGAAGAGGCGAAGACGACGACCCGATAGTGTTTATGGAAGGCTTCCATCCGGTAGGCCCTATGGGGGAAGCTTTTGACTGATAGCCTTTAGCTGTTAGAGAAGAGCTTGGGAGAGTGGGGGCTGCGATTCTCGGCACAGGGACGATACCTTTAGGATTTTCAATATCCCGAAGTACGTCCGCTCGGCTTAAGGGTTCTTCTTCTCCCCCTCCCCTATCCCCCTTACCAAAGGGGGTGCCTCCGTCCGCGGAGGCGGGGGTTGTTTTTCCCATACCAAAGGGGGTGCCAGACAACCCTCCTGCCGAAGACGGCAGTGCTCCCTTTAGTAAGGGAGATGCGGCGAGACCGGGGGTTGTCCCCACTTGTTTTTTCAGGATATTCTCCCCCATATTCCACTTCGCTCCGGCGGAGTACGGAGTAGAAGAAGCTGATAGTGGAATAGTCGTAGACTGCTTATAGCTTTTAGCTTCTAGTTTATTCTGACTAGAACCTAAAACCTGAAACCTAGCACCTGTTTCTGGGCTAGAACCTTGAACCTGAAAGCTAGAAGCTGGCTTCGGCACCACGCTCGGTTTCGGAATTGAAAATGAAGTTCCCGCTTCCAGCCGTGGACCAACTCCTACCGGAGGAGGCTGCACCACTTCCGCATGCATGCTGCGGAGCGATTCGCGCACCTTCACGAGAATCTGCGAACTCACATCGCGGGCGATTTCTCTCGCTCGCTCCTCGGGAACGCGGAGGCGGTCGGCAAGGTTCTTGATGAAGTCGGCAGGGTGCGTGAGTCCGAGGAGGACAAGCCCCGTCTCGCTCGCGAGCGCGGCCATCTGGTCCACGTGCAAGAGGTACTTCTTGGCGATGGCTTGAATGGCATTCGCGGTATCTACCGAAGAAACCGATTGACGGAGGCCCATCGGCAGGTCTTCAAACGCATTCCGGAGTTCTTCCTCCGAGTACTTTGTTCCCGCGGCGATACGAATAAGCGCCCGTATGTGATTAGGTTCTAGCTTCAAGCTGTTAGCTTCTAGTTTATTCTGACTAGAGCCTTGAACCTGAAACCTAGCACCTGTCTCTTGGCTAGAACCTGAAACCTGAAAGCTAGAAGCTGGTTTTATCGGCTCCGGCACTCTACCCTCTTTAATCGGATACCCCGCCTGTTTCAAAATCGGAAGAACCGGGTCAAATAGTTTCGTTTGGAGTTCGTAGGCAATCGTGGGGATTTTCGGCACATTGTCTTCCTCAATGTTTTTGTCTTGTTGTATGAACGCGACGAGCGTATCCGGTGAGGCCTCCCCTTTCAGAACACGAAGTACTCCTTCACAGAGCGCTCCGGTTTCAGCGAAGACAAACCCCTGTTCGGCGGCAATAGTCGTTGGGAGAATATGTATTTCCGCCACCCCTTTATCAAGGAGCGCGCTGAATACTTTCTCCGGAAGCGATTCCAGAAAGAGTGATAGTCTTTCTCTTGCGTCTTGAGGATTCATACCTGTTTAAGCGACGATACCATAACGTCCGAACGGCTGGGTCTTCTCGGTCATTGGGGGAAGACCCTTCTCCGCGCGATATTTGTTAATCTTCTTCATTACTGGAGCCTCCATTGGGTCTTTACCTTTTGCCTCTGCGGCGCCTGGGCCCGAACCCCCGTATTCGCGCAGACGGCCGTAGATGGAGGGGTGCGAACGAGCGTCAGTACGTCCCACGATAGCTTTGATGATTTCATACCAATCCTGCAATTCAGGGCTTATTTCGTTGAATGGAATAAAACTTCCACCTGCCATATTTACGAACCAAGAGAAAATGTTCGCGTTCTTTTTGGTCATATCCCGTTTACCGAGAACGTCGTTCTTAAATTCCCGTATAAAAAACTCCACCATCGGTATTTTCACATCCAAGTCGCGTTTACTGTAGAACTGAAGTTGGTTGACGTCCAAGTTTCGCATCACTACCCAGAAATTTCTGAACATTCCCGACATTCCCGTGAACTCGTCGTCGGCAAGGTTTTGAGACACTTGGTCGTACATCTTCAGACCGGCCTTAAAGCGGATATTATAGGCCTCGTTTTTGTCTACGGTATCGTAGATTGGTTCGTCTTTCGGGTCGGCAAATTTCGTTCTGTGTGTTTCTATGAGGTCTTGGTACCTCTGTGAGATGCTTTTGTCACTGTCCTTTCCATACGACTCACCATCGTCATCCTTCCACTTCCCCGGCCAGTCCCATGTCGCGAAGAACTCCTTCTCCCCCTGTTTCTTCAGCCGCTCGTTGGCATCCTTCCGCAACTTGTCCATAGCCTCTTTCTGGTGTTTCGCGATTTCTTTACACACGTCCGGATTAAAGCCCCACGTCAGGTCGGCGCTATCAAGCACGTACTCGCGTTTCTTGGTACGCGCGACGTCCTCCTTAAACCGCATATCAAATTTGTCGCTATTACGGACCCGTTTCCACGCCCCATACATCGTTGTTTGGGTAACCGTTTCAACGTCAAAGATGTCCTGTGCGTACCGGTACCAGCTTTCAATTTCCGTGATGTCCTCCCCCATCGCGCGCAGGGTTTTACGAAGTCCGGGAGCAACTTCACCAAGCCCCGCTTGTTTTGGCACCTCTATCCTGTCCCACTCACCAGACGCATATCTCCTTTCACGCTCCTCCCGCTTAGCAGCCTCTATTTCCTCTTTTGTTTTCGCAATTTTTTTCTGCAAGCCGCGGACCTCCTCCTGGATTTCTTGTATCCGTTTCGTCTTTTCTTCTTCCTGTGTGGGAACTTTAATTGTTTCGGTTGCCATACGAGTTATTTTATAGTGCTAATGCGGTTACGACCAGACTAGTCTTCTTTGAGCACCTTCTCCAGTCTTCTAAATAGCTCTTCCAGTGTGGACGTTTGATCTCCAAGCACCTTTTGAAGCGCGGGCGCGATGTTCTCAAGTGCCGCAGTCTGTTTGTTTTCTAGCTTTTGATACGTAAGCATGTTCTTGCGGTACCGCTCGTTTCTATCGTCAACAAGAAGACCTTTCTGCTTCAGTCGGTGTGTTCTGTTGTGGAAGAACTCGTGCTTCTCTTCTTCGGTTAAGGCGTGTTCATCATCTCGTATGGCCACCGCGTGGCTTGTCGGCATATATTCGTAATCCACCATCGCTCTGTTGTTGAGGAAGTCATTTTTGGGCGTCAGTTCGGCGGCTTCTTTCGGAGTGATGTGCGCCCACGCGTGCGAAATGATTTGCGCGAGCTCGCTCATCTCCGTACTGTGGTCTTTGTTGAATGTCGCGAGTAGTTTTTCCGCCTTTGATAACTCTTCTTCCGCCGCCGCCAGCTTCTTGTATTCAGGAGAAAGGGCTTCTTTTGCCTTAGCGGCCTTTTCTTGCAGGGCGGTGTCGGCCGGGTTCTTGGCAACCTCTTTCTGTACGGCTCGGAACGTTTTCCAGTCTTCGTCCTTCTTTTTTTGCTCGGGCGTCGGCCCTTTTGCGTCAGAGAGTTTCTTTTCCTCCTCGGTCTTGGAGCGCGCCCCCTGGGTCTTCCTTTGCCTTTCTAATCTTTTCCTCCAACGCGGGGGCATTGGCCATCTTGACCAAGTCTTTAGAAGCTTTCGCAGCCTCCAGCTCTTTCTCCATCGCCTCAATATCTTTCCCCACTTTCTCAAGATTTTTCTGCGCTTCGTCAACATTTTTCTGGTCGGCTGGGTCTGGTTTTTTCGCCTTCTCTGCTTCCAGCTTTGTTTGTGCCAACGTCACCGCGTCTTCTGCCAGCTTTATGGCATTTCGCTGGTCCTGCGTAAGACCCGCTGTCTTGGCGGTCTTCAGCTCATCTTCCGCAGTCTTAATGCGTGCTTGGTGGTCAGGTTTGATTTCTTCCACCTCCGTAAGCTCTTCCTTTTTCGTCTTGAGCTCTTCCTGCAAGTCCGTCACTTTTTGGGTATTTTCCGGTGTCGGATTATTTTTTGCGTCCGCCTCCGCTTTCTCAAGGGATTTCTGGCTCTGTGCCACGGCTGCTTTTTTCTCCTCAATCTTTTTCTGCTGGTCCGGCGGGAAAGCCTTCGCCTCGGCAAGCGCTTTCTCCTTTTCTCGCACGGTCTTCTGTTGTTCAGGCGTTAATCCAGCCTTCGCGCCCTCAATCGCCTCTTTTTGTTTCGCCACCTCCTTCGTCGCATCTTCCTTTCCCGTTTCAAGATGTTCTTCCTTCTCGTGAAGCGGGTCAAGTTTCGCTCCCGCTTGCCGCGCTTTTGTTATATTACCGATGACATGACGTTTCGATGCCCTTTCTTCGTCCTCCTCATAAGCCTCCTCAAGCGACTTCCCTCCGATATTTGCGTGCGCGAGTGCTCCCGTCGTTACTCCACGCACCGCCTGCCCGATAAAGGTGTTTCCAAGTTTTGTCTGTCCAAGTCGTTCTTCCATATAGCGAGGGTCCATAAACTGACCTACGGTGCGCACGGCAGTGAGTTTTTCCTGCGTCTTCTCTCCCGCAGCGTTTATCCCCTTTCCAATTCTCGTATCCTTAAAATTTCCAAAGACTTTGTTATTGAGTAGTCTTGAATTCACCAGTTTCTGCATCCCTTTTCCGATATTTCCTCCACCCTCCACTGCTGTTGATGGCAGTTTGATAAGACCCCGTGCGCCGGCGCTCGCAACACCAATGGCGCCGCCTTTTATCTTCTCCCAGCCAGCCATTGCCATATCGCTTCCTTTCGCGCCGAGGGATTCGGCGACGACAAGACATCCGACCATCAAGCAAATCAGAATGACGAAATTAAATATTATAGCGATGCTATTCGTCCCCGTGCCGGTAATAGCGGAGGCAAAACCTGCCGTGTTAAAACTCTCTTGAAACGCGGGAGCGTTGATGGTTTTGACGACGACATAGGCGAGCGCGAGATACAGCGGGGCGAAAAACGCCTGGCTCCAGAGCTTGCTCCACCATTGGTGCGCCATACCCGACGCCCCCGGCAAAATGAGCCCGACGAAGGCAAGTGGCGAAAGCATCATCAGCATAATGAGCGTAATCGCGCGATAGATAAACATAATCGCCGCGGCGAAAAACACCCACGCCGTCACGATGATAAAGAGCGAGCCGAAGAGGCCGATGAGAATGATGTTCGTGAACGAGAGAGGCGTCTTGGTTGCTCCGGAGGCGGCCGCACTCTGGAGATAATTGTCAGTGTCAAGCCCCGTCTGCGTCCGGTCATTTGTGTTATAGAGGGTTGAAAGTTTGAGACCATACAGGAACGATTCGGAAAGGCCACTATCGTAATCCCCTTCTTTCCCCGGCTCCACAATCAGCGAATAGAAGTGGAGCGCGGCGACGTTGGACACATCCACCACCGCTTTGGTGATGAAGAGCGAAAAGTTCATAAAGAGCGCGACAAGCACCATCTGTGCGAGAAGCCCCCACGCTTTTTTGCCGTTATCGCCGATACCGAGGGTGATGGACATACCGCACCAGAGCGCGACGAAGATAAAGACGATATTGGCGAGGTCACGCAGAACTTTCCACCCGATGTCCACGACAGGGAGCCTTTCCAAAAGAGTATTGAGGTTCAGCGTATAGTGGAGCGTCATATTAAGGAGCACGCCGGCAATCCACAGGGTGCGAGCCGACACCCACATCGCGAAGTTCATCACCTGTGCGACGCATCCGTTGAAGTTGAAACGAAGCCCTGTCATTCCGCCAAAACAGGTCATTTGAGCCGCTTGGTCATCTTTCAGTTGATTCGCCGCCACGGTTGCCGCGCTTTCTTCCGTTGCGATTGGCTGGCTTCCCGGAGCTCCTCCGGGAGTAGCGGGAGCAAATACCCCCGACGGGTCATACCCTAAATCGCTCGGCTTATCCGCGGCAGCGGGTAGCGTTGCTGGACCGCCATAGTTACCAGTTTCGGGGTTAAATTCATATGGGTCAGTAGGAGGATTAAAGGTCGTTGCCTGAAGGATGGCCGGTCCCACCAGCATCCACGCGAACCCTCCGATGAAGACGGAGATGAAGAGCGTCGCGATATGAAGTTTTTTGGTTCGGAGGAAGTGCATAGTTTCTACTTTTTTGCTTTTGTCTTAATCCCCCTTAGCAAAGGGGGTGGCCGAGTCCGCGAGGCCGGGGGTTGTTCTTATTCTCCTAGTCTACGACTACAAGCTTTAGTAAAGGGGGTGCCCGAGTCGGCGAGGGCGGGGGTTGTTTTTTATCTCCCTCATTACCACACCCCTCCTGCCGAAGACGGCACAGTCTGCGACTATTCCAGTGCTCCCCTTACTAGGGGAGATGGGGAGAAGTAAGATTGCGCACATTTTCGTTTTATCTTTCATATCATTGTACCGTGAACTCGGCCGTTGTCGTCCCGACCACTTTTTCTGTGGCTGTCCCCGCGTCGGTAACCGCGTTAATAACAATCTTGAACGGAAGGTTAGTCGTTGGCGTTCCCTTCACCATCAGCTGTATCGGACGGGTATTTCGCAGTACCAAGTCCTCCGCGAACAGAAGCTCGGCCAGAGGCTCGGCAGGCGTGGCGTTTAGCGTGGCGTTCAGAGCACGCGCGTCGGCGGTGTAGTCTATGCCCTTTTCCGCATCAAACTCAATCATCGTCTCGGCTTTGGACGTGCCGTCAATAGCATAGGTAAAGGTGAGACTGCTAAAGTTACTGAAGAAATCGGTAGGCGTTTTGTCATACGGCGTCTTGGTGCCTTCTATGTCATTGCAAGCGGTAAACTGTTGTGTGCACCTAAAATACCTCGCGAGGAAGGAAACCTTGTCCTGCGCCTTATTCGGGAGGAAGGAAATGTTATCCCACGTGAAGGTGTCTCCTTCATATCCGATGGTTAAGGCTGTACTTCTTGCCGTCCAGTCACGTGGCTGGCTCATAGTTTTCTGCGCGGGAGATACGGTGAACGAGAACGGTACAACCTGTGTCGGAGTGTTGCCCGACGTATCTAAACGCGTCGCCTTGCCGATAACCTCCACTTCGGCGATGGCAAGAGTCATTGATGCAGGGTCCCCTGTTTGGGAAATTCTAAGGAAACGTCCTTTGACTGTAGGTGCGGGAAGGGGGACTTTGAAAACGGATTCCAGTACTCGTCCCCTGTATAGGACGAGAGGGGTTCCACTATCGGCGACAAGCGTTACTTCCACGTTTCCGTCTCGGAGCGAATTGCGATACTCCGATTGAGTCGCATCCCCCCTTGCCCAGTCTCCACTAAGGCGGTATATATTTATTTCGCGTATTTCATTGACAATCCACTCTCTCTTTTTCGTCACCCTCTCTGTCTCTAAATCAACCTCCCACCACTCGGATGTGCCCGCTTTGGTACAGGAAAAAGTGCCATAATGGATGCTTCCCGATGACGGATTTCCATCCACGGCTTGTTGTGGGAACGAATCAACGGACCTTACTGCTGGCATCCCGCACTCTCCTTGCGATTGTGTGGCAAATTTCCCGGTTGAAATATTTCCTTCACTACTTTGAGGTTGAGGCGGTGGCGGCGCACCTGCCCCGGGCGTTACCGGTGTCCCATCGCCCAACACCCCGCGCCCGCCCGCGGCGGCATCGTCAATCAGCTTATTCCACGCGTTTGCGCACCCCGCCTTGACTGCGGCGAAATAGGCATTCCACGTCGTAAAACCGTCTCTCGTCACGGGAACAAGGTCAGCCACGCCGACTTTTCTGTACATTGCCGGCACAAACGGGCTGGTATCTCCCTTAACAACACCAGCCGTTTTACCCACACCAAGGTTGTCCGTCCATACCTGCATACTTGTCCAGTTTGGGGGAGCGGGTATGCTGTCGTCCGGCTCATAAAATCCGCTTTTTTCAGGCTTTTCTACGGTCGCCGGATAATACCGCAGATGGCAGTCAATTCCCTCTGGAGTCTTGGCGTCAACGGCGCCGACTCCCTTAGTCGGGTCGGTGAAAAGCGCGTCTGTGGCACTCTGTCCGCTGTCCGTAATGCTCCCTTTGCTCGCGCCGAGAAGTCCGCCAACACCGGTCATTGCCTTCACCAAAAGCTGGTTAATGAGTGCGCCGACCACCTCGTCAATCTCGCTCGCGAGTTCCAATTCGTGGAAGGTGGTGGCGAGTGCGCCGGTCGTCTGGCCTTCAATAATGCTTCCGGGAGTTTTAATCGGACCTTCTTTGATGCAGGGGCCTTTTCGTATCACCTTGTTATTTGCGCCTTTGATATCCGGCCCCCACTTTTCACAGCTCCGCCACGATTTGAATCCTTTTCCCCAATCCAAAAGCTTGATTTGTTGGCCGGTCGCCGTCGTAATACTCGCGCTCATAATACTCGTTGCTCCGATGTAGGCCCCGTATGGATTGTTTGATTGTGTACCGGCGATATGCACCCACCTACTCAAGTTTCCCGAGCCTACGGTACCCGACACGAAGCTATCATACGCGCCCTGCACGTTGGCAATGACGTCCGAAAGACGGCAGGTAACCGTCTCTCGGGTACGGAGCGACATATTGAGGCCGAGCGCGAATTTGATGTTGAGCTTAAACGGAGCGCACAAAAGCGGGGAAATGTCCTGAATGATTTTGCCGATAGTCTGGTCGGCGACATCCGAGAAGAATCCTTCGGGGTTGGTGATAAATGAGGGCGAGCCTTCAAACCCGGTGTTAATCCAGTTGACGATTGATTGCGTGAAGGTATGTAAAAGGGTCTTCGCGATAATCTTCGTCAGCGACTTCATAAAACAAGCCGACCACTCGTTGCTTGCCGCCGAACCCGCACCCTGCGTATTAATGATATTACCGCCCGCGCTGTTCGTACCCACTGATATAACTGCGTTGACTGCGTTGGCAGTTGTCCCGATGCCCGTTGTTACGGCTTTCGCCGAGAAACATTGCGCAAGCGAAACCAACGCTTCAGCTTTTTCGGGACGCGCGAAAAGAAGCGCAGGTATAACTAGCGTTATAGCCAAAAACCCGAGGAGCATCTTTTTAGTCGCCTCTCTCACGTCCACGTTAGTATAGCAGAGGAATGGGGATAATCGGTGGAAAAACAGTGGATAGTGCTTTCTTTTTTATCTCCCTTACTAAAGGGAGTCACGAATTCTGATTCGGGGAGGGTTGTTATCCCCCTTAGTAAAGTGAAATAGTCGTAGACTAGGGGTGACCAGCCGTAGTTTGCGGCAAACTACGGCTGGTCGGGGGTTGTTTACACCCCTCCTCCGACGTGACGTCGGAGTGCTCCCTTTGCTAAGGGAGATTCGGCGGAGGCGGGTGTTGTATCTCCCTTACTAAATGGAGTCCCCGAGTCTGCGAGGGGGAGGGTTGTTATCCCCCTAGTCTACAGTCTACGACTGCAGGCTGACTACTTCGTTACAAAGGGGGTGACCAGCCGTAGTTTGCGGCAAACTACGGCTGGTCGGGGGTTGTATCTCCCTTAGAAAAGGGAGTACCGCCGTCTTCGGTGGGGAGGGTTGTTCTTTTCTTTATCCACAACTCAATCTCTCGCAACACACTGTCCAAATTATTTCTTACCTCGCCTTCCGTAAACCGAAGAACAGTAACCCCCAGCTTTTCCAATAGTTGTTGTCGCCTTACGTCCTTTTCAATTTTTGCATCATGCGTTATGCCATCTATTTCAATAGCAAGGTTGAGCGGGGCGCAATAAAAATCAACGATATAAGATAGAATCGGCTTTTGCCGCGAGAACGGATAGCCAATCTTTTTACCCTTTAGTTCTTTCCACAGCAAGACCTCTCCGAGAGTGCCATTTTTTCGGAGGCCTTGAGATAATTTCTTGAGCTCTTGGTTGTAGTATATTTTCATAGGGTTATCTCCCCTAGTAAGGGGAGCACTGCCGTCTTCGGCAGGAGGGGTGTGGCAAAGGGAGAGGTTAAGACAACCCCCGCCGTATCAGAATACGGCACCCCCTTTATTAAGGGGGATACAACCCCCGACCAGCCGTAGTTTGCGGCAAACTACGGCTGGGCAACCCCTTTTCTAAGGGAGATACAACCCCCCCTCGCCGACGAGAGCACCTCATTTGCTGAACAACCCCCCAAGGCAGCCCCCTTTGTTAAGGGGGATAACCGCCATCGCACTTTACTGCGTCAGTATGTACCCCGCTTCCCCTTTCGCAAACAGTATGTTCTTCATCACAAGGTAATCTGAAATATCAGTAAAGGCGCGTACCAACTTTTCCACCGCGGCGGGATACGCGGTAGCGGTTGAGAGTGTTTGCACCGGGTCAGTCATAGCCTCGTAGCGCTTTATTCTGTCATCAAGATTGGCAAGGTCTATCCCATCCTCGTTCTCCAACGCGCGCTCAAAGATGATAAGTTCGCTCTCCCCGCCTTCTTTATGGGCGATAACGACGGCGCCTACGGCGTTCCCATACGCCCAGAGCGAGACATCGGTATCTTCGTCGGCAAAGACGAGCTCACTCTCGGTATATACCTTACTCGGCTTCGCCTCGGGATAACGCTGGATAAAGTCCTCAAGAAGTTTTTGCTCTTCTTCCGCGGTAAACGGCTGGCCGGACTGTTTGAGTGCCAGATATTTGGCGAACAATTCTCGGGAAAGGCGGTCGGTTTCGGTCCAATCACCCCCGCCCGGAACGATTTTTTGTTCAATCGTGCCTTTATCCAGCTCGTCTTCCGGCCCCTCCTTGGTAGGATTTCGGCCAAGCTTTATCTCTTCCCCATCTGTTGTGGTATCGCCATCGGTATCGGGATTGAGGACATCGGTATGCCACAGTTCTTCCTCCCAATCTTTCAAACCATCGTTATCTTGGTCGCGCGAAAGGACGGCCACCGCTTTTGAAGCCTGTTCGGGGGTCACGCGGCTGAATGTAATTTCCGAACGGCCGCTGTACATAAACCAAACACCGCCCCCGATAAGGGCGAGGAGGATGATGCCGATACTAATTTTTGTGCGGAAGGTCATAGTTTTTCTGATTCTCCCTTTCTTAAAGGGAGCACTTGAGTCTTCGAAAGGAGGGATTTTTCTAAATCCTCCGCCTCGCCGACTCGGCACCTCCTTAGTCTACGACTACAGGTTAACAGGAGGAATTAAGACCAGTATACCAAATTCTTCTCCTTACCGCGGAAACGAGAAAATACTTCCCGGTTCGCCTTGGCTGAAGCCCACACCTTCGTTGTATAAGAAGTCGGAAACGGCCACAAACGCCTTGGCAAGGGCAAGAGAACTCTCACTGTACTCGGTTATATCGGGACCGGAAAGATAAGCTCCTGCTTTTGTGCCCGAAATAGTCTGAATACTTCTCGCGTAATTTTGATAGGCACGAACAAGTGCCGAATGTACCGAAGAAGCCTTTTCTGGCGACACCACCGCCGCAATGTCCAGAGCAATCTGGTCGTACTTTTTCGCGAGTTTTCCGAAGCCTTGAAGTAGAGCCTCGGTCATTTTCGTATTTCCCGACGCACTGTTCCAAAAAGCAAGCTCGGCGTCCGAGTCGGTCGCGGCCGTTTGTATGGGGGCACCGAGCGCGTTCCCGAAACTATGCAGAGGATTTTCAGCCTGTGCCTGTTCCCTCCCCTCCGTTTCTAAGGAGGGGACTTGAGGGGTGGTGGTGTCCCCCTTAGAAAAGGGGGTGCCTCCGTCTGCGGAGGCGGGGGTTGTAGGAGTTGTAGTTTCTTGTGTTAAAAGGGGAACAACCCTCCCCGCCGAAGACGGCGGTACTCCCTTTAGTAAGGGAGTAACAACCCCCGTCCTCGCCGACTCGGACACCCCCTTTTCTAAGGGGGATTGCAGAACCATTACGGGAGTTTCCAGAGAATCATTCGGTCCTCCCTTTCTCGGATTTCTATGTGCCACCACTTCCGCTCCATCCGGCGTTCCGTCGCTGTCGGTGTCGGGTTTTTCGGGGTCCGTACCCCAAAGGGCTTCTTCCCAATCCGGAAGTCCATCGCTGTCTATGTCAAACGTGGAAAACGCTGGTTGTATCCCCCTTAGTAAAGTGGAATAGTCGTAGACTAGGGGTGCCGTATTCCGATACGGCGGGGGTTGTTCGGTTCGACTCTTTGACAAAAACCAAATACCGAGTGCGACAAGAAAAAGGATTCCAATGAGAAGCATAACCTCGGTTATGAGAGTACCGATAGATTTTTTCATGTGTTACCATTGTAGTATATGTGCGCCTCTTTCGGAAAGAAATTACTAATTTTTTTGGCGATATGTTTACTCGCCACTCCTCTTTCCGCATCCGCGATTTTTGACTTTGGCGGGCGGGTGACCAACTTTCCAGGGCTTCCCGGAGGCATTATGAGCGCGTTCGCGCTTCCCGCGTTTCCACCTCCGGGGGTGTTTAGTTTCTGGTATCCGGTGGGGCCGGGCTGTCTCAACGGCGTACAAGAAGTAAATCAGATACAGGCGGTCGGCGTGCCACAGCCCCCCATTCTCCTTCAGTTTGTAGGGCAATATACCTTTATGATGGGCCCCGCGATGCATCCGGGCCAGCAGATTCTCGGGAAATATGCTCCTATACCGATGGTGTGCATGGCAAACTTCGTCTCTTGGATATATGTCGGATTCTCTCTGGTACCCGTGGTTATCCCGCTCCCGTTCTTCTTCGCCCCGCTCATCATCTACAACGGGTCAACCATTTGAGATGAATATACGAAAATATGTATCCCGTAGTGAGAAATTCTGATTTCTCTACTACTGGGACGAATTATACAAATATACGAATGGCTACGAATAAGAAAGAAACAAGAAGAGGTGTTTCCAATCCGCGAGAGACAGATTTTCCGGACGCGCTTTCTCCGCGATGTTGCACTCTTTGAGCGTTGCGGAAGTAACCCCTACATTTGACGCGAGAAGTTTCCTCGGATGAGCGAATCCTTTTTTGAGGAAAGCAAAGAACTCCTGTTCGTTCATTCTCCCTTTCCTAAAGGGAGTACCGCCTTCCGAGGCGGGGAGGGATTTAAATCCTCCGGCCTCGCCGACTCGGCCACCTCCTTTTGCAAAGGAGGAATAAGAGTCGGTGCCCGTAAAAAATTCTTTTGAGATATGCTCAATCGCGATAATCGCGGAATCCACGTTCGGTGGCGGAGAAAAGGCTCCCGCCTTTACGGTACCGATATACTTCGGCGTCCCGTAGGCTTTGACACTTATGGAGAGAATGCTTTCTTTTTTATCGCTGGCGACTATTCTCCGTGCCACTTCTTTTTGTAAGAGCAGGACCATTGTGTGTGGCGGACACTCTGTCCCTTGGAGAAATTTCCGCAAAAATTGTCCCGTAATGTAATACGGCAAATTCGCCACGATTTTGTAGGGCTTCTTTGAAAATTGAAAATTGAAAATTGAAAATTCCAATATGTCGGCATGGATGAGCTCAAACTCTCCTGAAGCGATTTCGGCTGCAAACTTCTGTTCCAACACGGGAATAAGCCGGTCGTCTTTTTCAACCGCGATGACTTTTCCCGCTTGCTTGAGCAGTAATTCCGTAAGGACTCCCTCCCCCGGGCCTACCTCAAGCACGGTGTCGGCAGGCAGAAGCTGTGCCGCCCCCACTATTTTCTGGAGCGCGCCTGCGGAGCGAAGAAAATGTTGACCGAGCGTTTTTTTAGCAAAAACCATAATGCGAATCTACGAATAGCTATGCGAATACTGCGAATGCCGATGAAGTCGGAATCTTATTCGTGGTATTCGCATTCTTCATTTGCGGTATTCGCATTATGTTAATCAAAAAAGATTATCTTCCCTCCCCCTTCCAGGTAATTTTCAGCCTGCAGGAATTCTTCGTCAATGTCAAAGATGAATTCCGACGGCACCGTTACTTGTCGTGAGCCGAAAATGGTTCGGACCCCGGCGTATGTCAGGAAGACTTTCTTCTTTGCTCTGGTGACTGCCACATAAAACAGGCGGCGCTCCTCCTCGGCCGCCCCTTCGTCAAGCGTTTCTCCCATACGTTCGTGCGGGAACAGCCCTTCTTCAAGGCCGGAAATAAATACATAGGTAAATTCAAGTCCTTTTGACGCATGCACCGTCATAAGCCGTACCGCGGGTTTCTCCTCTTGGAGCTCGTCCTGGTCGCTCTGAAGCGCTACGTCGGAAAGGAATTGATCTACTGCCGCAGTTCTGTCATTCCCCTGCTCCCGCCCCTCTCCCTTTCGGGAGCTCCCCTCAAGCAGGGGAGCTGGGGAATCCAGTTCTTTTTGAGTCCCACTCTGGCCCCCCGCATAGTCTACGACTACTCCGCTCTGCTCCGTCGCGAGGATGACAGACGGCGTGGTTTCAGGGGTCACTGCGTCGTACCTCGTCGCGAAGGTTACGAGTTCCTTGATATTTTCCAGACGTTCCTCGTCTTCCGAACCTCCTTTTTTGAGCTCCGCCTCAAGTCCGCTCGCGCTCACAATCCACTTAATAGCCTCCGAAAGCGGCAGACTGGAAAGTCTTTGGCGGAATTCCGCTAGCAGTTTTTTAAACGTAGCAAGTTTTTCGCGCATGGCGGGCGGAAGCTCCTTTTCTTTCCCCGCAAAGATTTTGAGAAGCGTCACCTTGCCAATACCACGCGGAGGAACGTTGATAATCCGTCGCACGTCACCGATACTCTCGGGGTTTTCAGCGGCACGGACATAGGAAAGGACATCTTTCACCTCTCTGCGTTCAAAAAAGCGCACTCCAAGAACCTGATACGGCACTTCCTCTCGGAGAAAAGCTTCTTCAAGCGCGCGGCTTTGGAAGTTCGCCCTGAACAGGACGGCAATAGCGGAGGGGGATGCGCCCTCGGCGATAAGCTGTTTGGAACGCTGTGCGATAAAGGAGGCTTCCTGCACTTCGTCATAGGCGGTAAACAGTCCCACCTTCTCCCCCTCCCCGTTTTTCGTGAAGAGCGTCTTCTCTCTCCGCATTTTATTTTTCTCAATAATGCGGTTTGCTACCGTGAGAATGGTCTGGGTAGAGCGGTAATTTTCTTCAAGCAGTACTATCTTTGACTTCGGATAGTCCTTTTCAAAATTCAGAATGTTTTTGATACTCGCTCCCCGCCAGCTGTAGATGTTCTGGTCAATGTCGCCGACTACCGCGATATTCTTCTCCGCGTCGGCAAGCGATTTCGCGATGATGTATTGCACGTGATTCGTGTCCTGATACTCGTCAATATGGATATAGCGCCAGCGTTTCTGATAGTGCGCACGCACCATCTCATCTTTCTGCAATAAGACGGCCGTTTTTAACAAAAGGTCGTCAAAATCAAGCGCCTTTTCTTTGCGGAGAATCGCCTCATACTTTTCCCAGATATCCGCGACTATCGCCGGATAGTAGTCTCCTTCGGAGCGCGCCTTAAACTCTTCGCAGGTCACCATCTTCCCTTTCTCACGGCTAATTGACCCGAGAATTTTCCCCGGCTCAAACTGTTTCGGGTCAAGGTCCGTTTCCCTAATCGCCTCTTTGAGGGCACGTATAGAATCACTACGGTCAAAAATAGTAAACCGTTTGGAAAGACCGAGCCGCTGGCTGTTTTCTCGCAGAATATATACGCCAAGCGAGTGAAACGTACCGAGCCAAGGGAAGCTGATAGCTTTTAGGTTCTGACTTCTAGGATGTTCCATTCCCTCGGTTTGGCCTAGAAGCTGAAAGCTAGAACCTAAAAGCTGGCGGACTCTCTCGCGCATCTCCTTCGCCGCTTTATTCGTAAAAGTGATGGCAAGTATTGACTCTGGAGCGACCCCCTGCTTAATGAGGTGAAGAATTCGGTGCGTGATTACCCGTGTCTTGCCCGCTCCCGCTCCGGCGACAATAAGAAGGGGGCCCTCGGTATGCTCCACGGCTTCCCGTTGCCGCGCATTGAGTCCGAGAAGATAGTCCATAGTTGCACCACTATAACAGAAAGAAAAATCCGAAGCACGAACTTGTGAAAAGCACGAAGCACGAAGCACGAAATCCTAAAGAATTAACATTTCTTAATGTCATCCTCGTGAAAACGGGGGACCAGAGTTTTCTGGATTCCCGCCTTCGCGGGAACGACAGAAGACTGTCGTTTGTTTCGGATTTCGATATTCGGATTTCGAATTTAGATTGAGTTTTTACTCAATCTCCGCTATCCACAGGGTACCGGTTTTCCTTTGACATTACACCCCCGTTCACCTATAGTATAAGGGTCCTGGCAGACTGGGCGATTGATAAAGATGGCCTTGTAAGGCCGTTTTTAACGGAAGGAACGGCAAGAGTGACTACCGAGAGCAGAGCTTTTAAGCAATCTAATCAGTGCGTACATCATCTTTTCGGGAACCCATGTAATAGCTCGTAGGGTTTTCGCGTTTTTGATAGCACGGTTGGTTTCGGGAAAGTTCTCCTTTCGGCCTTTCTTTTATAGCGACACTCCCTCACAATTCATTACAACGAACCCATCTCACCTCAGAGGTTCGAAGCGCCACGGCTCACTATATACGCCCTGTAGTAGTGTGGCTTTTTGTGTGTTTGGTAGCCTTGGCCCCTTGGGGTGCGCATGCGGGAGTTCTTTCGTTTATCGGAAACCTTTTCGCGAAAGAAGCCGAGGCTGAAGTCACGTTTTCGCCCGTTAACTCCCAGACTATCGGGCTTCTCGCGCCGGCGCTCAACCCGGACCCGAACCCTGCCAAAGGAGGCGGAGATATCACGGTAGTTGGAGGAGTCGCGCTTCTTTCTGAAACCGGACCCGCAGGGACGCTTGCAGATATTGAAGAAAACCAGAGTGGTGTTATCAGCATTTACGTGGTTCGTGAAGGCGACACGCTTAGTGCTATCGCTAAGATGTTTGGTGTTACCGTGAGTACGATTGCGTGGGCGAACGATATCTCTAGAAGCGTCATCCGACCGGGACAGACGCTTATTATTTTACCGATTTCCGGCGTCCGGCACACCGTGGTCAAGGGTGACACCATACAGAGTATTGCCAAAAAATATAAGGCTGACTTGACTGAAATCACGCAATACAATCATTTTGGCGAAAATACGAAGCTCGCCATAGGCGATATTGTACTTGTACCCGATGGTGAAATCGCTCCTCCGCCTTCAAATGTGGCCAGTCGTCCGGCAATCCTCCGTGGCGCGGGCGGTCCGAGCTATGACGGCTACTATCTTCGCCCCCTTATTGGCGGACGAAAGACGCAGGGTCTTCACGGTTACAATGGTGTGGATATTGCAAGCTATCTTGGCGCCCCGATTCTCGCTTCAGCAGCCGGCACTGTCATTATTGCCAGAACATCAGGTTGGAATGGAGGATATGGAAACTATATCGTCATTGCGCACCCGAACGGTACGCAAACGCTCTACAGCCACCTTTCAAGCCTCGCCGTCACGGCGGGTGAATCGGTTACCCGCGGCGAAATCATCGGCTATATGGGTTCTACGGGACGTTCTACTGGCACACACCTCCACTTTGAAGTCCGCGGAGCTAAAAACCCCTTTTAGCCTCACATGCCCCCCTCCCCCTTTCTAAGGGGGAGAATTGAAGAGGGGGTTGTGACTCTCAATGGAGCAGACCGCGGAAACGCGGTTTTTTCGTTCTCGCTCTTCCTCCCCTCCTCAGTTGAGGTGAGAAGCGAATACGTGAAGCTTCGCAAGACCTTGAGCGCTCCGTCTTCGGAGAGAGCGAAAGGTGTATAGTTTCTGTAAGAAAGGGAATTAAAAGGGGTGGTGGTGTTATCCCCCTTAGTAAAGGGGGTGCCGCATTCGATGTGGCGGGGGTTGTTTCTTTTTCTTTCAAGGCGCTACGCAGTCCTATATACAGAGGACTTACGCATTTCGTGCGTTTTTGTCATTCCAGCGACGGAGCAGTAGCGGAGTAGTCGTAGACTAAGCTGGAATCCAGTATAGGGCTGTTTTTTAGGCTCTGGATTCCACTTTTCAGTGGAATGACACTGATTGCGTATGTCCTAATACAAAAAACCGAGGTCTGCACCAGCGCAGACCCCATAACACATTTCGACAGTCGCTTCACTCCCCTACGCGAGTGAACCAACCCCTCCTCCCCGCTCTCCCGAGGCTATCTAGCATACAGCCGATTTTCTTTCGGACCGTTTTTACTAGTTCACCATTTTCGTGAGAAGCGTTTCGGCATTGCCACCGTTCGTCAACGCGTAATTCCTTTCCCCCTTTTTTTGTTCGGGGTGGAGTGTAATCAAGGCGGTCAACGCGGAGCCTGCGTTTATTATGCACGACGCGGAAATGACAGTGTTTTTCTTTAGTTGGGGCAGAAGTGCGTTTGGTCCCGAACGGAATTTCTCGGAAGACAAACAGTTCTCTGCCGACGCGGAAACTTTTGCCGTCCAGTTTGCCTACAGTGCACCCGAACACGCCGATTCTAATTTCAGTTTTTTTGTTCTTCACCGACTCCTCCTTGGTTGGTTGTGAGCTGTTGTTTGCAAGTAGCATACTCCTTTTTTCCGATATGCAAACCGGAAGGCACGACTTTTCGCAAGAAACTTGACATACAATCAATTGCCGCGGCCCTAAAAGCTGTGGCGATTTTCTTTGTAAATGCGAAAACCTATTTTACTTGAGGGGGTTGTTGGAGGGGTAAGTAGTCTTTTGATGGCATCAAACACGATTTTAAACTGCTGGTCGTATTTATTTTCCATTTTCTCAATTTTTATGCGCAGTTCTCGGTTAGAGGCGATAAGTTCTCGGAGCTTGGTGAAAGTTCTAATGATTTGGATGTTAACCTGAACCGCTCGCTTGCTGTTCAGGACACTTGAAAGCATCGCGACGCCTTGCTCGGTGAAGGCATAAGGTAGTTTTCTTCGCCCACCATAACTTGAAGTCGCAATTTGCGACTTCAAGTTATGTCTATTCAAGGTCGCAATTTGCGACCTTGAAAAAGCATCTGATTCAAATTTAGTAAGAGCCTATCCACTATCTAATGCCTAGGCGAAATGTTCAAAATTCGTTGCGAAAATTGAGGATTTTGAGGAAGCATATCGAGATATGCTGACGAAATGCGGTTAGATAGTGGATAGGCTCTAAGTTGAAACATAAAATCAATCGGAAATCTTTCGCTGTTTCTTCGCACAGCTTCATTGAGCCTTCGCGTCTCCACTCCATATAATTCCGCCAAGTCGCGGTCCAACATGACTTTCTTCCCACGGATAAAAAATATCTTGCTCTCTATCTTGTCTGGTATCACAGTCAGCATTTGTATGCGATTCATTTTCTTTTCTGTAAGCTAACAGCTAGAACCTAAAAGCTATAAGCTATTCCCCAACTGCTTCGGCCGATACTGCAACGCTTCCATTAGGTCGCCGGTCTGTACATCGTCGTGCCCCTCAAGGTCGGCGACGGTGCGGGCAAGCTTGATAAGGCGATGGTAGGAACGGGCAGAAAGGTCGTGCTTCTTGGCGGCGAGATTGAGAGCTTGTTTAACATCATCGGAAAGAGGAATTGCGACAGCGATGTCCCGCGGGCCAACATCACTGTTGGTTTTGAACGGCAGTTTTAATTTTTTATACCGTTCCTCGGCTCGCGCACGAGCGACCGATACTTTTTTGCGTACCGCTTCACTTGTTTCTTCACTTCCCCGCCCCTCGGTGAGCTTCTCATGCTCTACGATGGACACTTCGGTCCACAAGTCAATGCGGTCTACAATCGGGCCGGAAATTTTTCGCTTGTAGCGGTCAATCTGGTGCTGTCCGCAACTGCACACTTTTCCTTTCACCCCGTTATTCCCGCAGGGACAGGGATTCATGGCGGTAATCAATGTGAAATGCGCGGGAAATTGCGCCGAACCTTTGACGCGAGCGACGGAAACAACACGGTCTTCAAGCGGTTGGCGGAGTGCGTCAATCACCCTTCGTTCAAATTCGGGAAATTCATCCAAGAAAAGCACTCCTCGGTGCGCGAGGGTGATTTCTCCCGGCTTGGGAATGGAACCACCACCCACAAGCGCGATATATGAGGCAGTATGATGCGGCGCGCGAAATGGCGGATAGGTGATAAGAGGTTCTTGAAGTGCTCCCGCGACCGAATGAATGCCGGTCACTTCAAGAGCCTGTTCAATATCCAGCGGGGGCAATATGGAAATAAAAGCTTTGGCGAGAAGTGTCTTCCCTGTGCCCGGTGGTCCCCACATCGCGATGTTATGTCCACCCGCCGCGGCGATTTCAAGTCCGCGTTTCGCCGTTCTCTGTCCCTTCACGTCGGCAAAATCCACCTGATACTCCCGCGTTCCCACTTCAAATGTGGTTAGTGGAACCGGTTTCATTTTCCGCTTCTGAATAAACGGGCGCTCATCATCGGGGAGGATATCCTTCTCTGTAAGGTGTGCGGAGAGGTCCCAAAGATTTTTCACTCCATAGACGTCAATACCATCAATAAGCGCCGCCTCTTTCGCGTTTTCAAGCGGGACATACACTTCTTTAAAACCGGAACGTTTCGCTTCGCGGACAATCGGCAAGACTCCATCTATTCCCTGCACCATACCGTCAAGTGAAAGTTCTCCGACAAACAATTTTCCCTTCACGTCCGCGGGAAGGCATTTGGAGGCGATTAAGTAGCCGACCGCCATCGGAAGGTCAAAGCTCGGCCCCTCTTTCTTCGTGTCCGCGGGAGCGAGCGAAATGACGATTTTGTGATTTTTCTGTTTCGGCGACTTAAATCCGGTATTTTTTATCGCCGCGCTGATGCGGTCTTTCGCTTCTTCCACCGCTTTGTCGGGGAGGCCCACTATGGAAAACGCGTTGAGGCCCTTAGAGAGGTCAACCTCAACGCGTACCAGAGAAGTCTTCAGGAGATGGACTTGAGCGGAACTGACAGTTGCGAAACTCATATAGAAAGTACTAATCAACTAATTTGGGTACTAATCTACAAATGCTTACTAATCCGAAGAGTCTTATTCGTAAGCATTAGCAGATTCGTCTCATTCGCAGATTGGTACTTACTTTCCCATATGCGCCTTGCATGTCGTCGCCGCGGGATTTGCCGAAAGTCGGTCAGCTTCAATTTCTTTCTCGCAGACGGCGCAGTGCCCGTAGCTTCCGTTTTCTACGCGCTCAAGAGCGTCTTTTACCTCACCGAGACGTGATTCCAGCTGGCGCACGATCGCGGTGTTTTCTTCAAACGATTCAATCTTTTCCGCCGCTTCATCCCTGTCGGGTGAAGCACTGTCGCGGTCGGAGGCAACCGGCTCCCAATCACCGACTGTACCGGGGCTTCGCCTTCCCACGGTGCCGAGCTCTTTCTCAACAAGGTCTTTCTCCGTAAGGAGTTTCTTTTTGAATGTAGTGGTGTCTAGGGTCATAACGACATGATACCATACGGTATCAAAATACGAAATTCTAATATCGAAATCCGAAACAAATTCCAATTTCTAAATTTCAAGATCTGAAACAAGGCTCGTTTACGTTTTCTTATTTGAGATTTAGATATTGTCTAGAATCTCGGATTTCGTGCTTCGGATTTATTTCAACCGTCCTCCCCCTGCTTTGCCAATAAGGGTTTTCAGTGTTTCCTCATTCGTCGTGAGGACAAGCGTTTGTTTATCAATAAATGAATAGAGAAAGACAATCGCATCTTGCGGTCCAAACGCGGCACGCGCGTCTTTGTTTCGTATCACGACGTCTTTGAAGATAAGTTGGTTTTGGAGCGCCTCGGCAGTTGTGCTTCCCACATTCGCCAGAAGTTCACGTGGATTCACCCCAAACAGCGGGCCAATATCATCCAAGAGCGTTGTTTCAAAGGAAAGCATCGCAGGAAACGCGTTATCGTATGAAGAAACGCTAAAGAGGAGAAACGGTTGCCCTCCTTGGAACCCGTGGAGACCAAACACAGGAGTGTTTCCTAGCGCTCTCGTAAGTGCGGATGGAGCAGTCGCTTGAAGCAAGCTAAACAAATTCGGTGTCGTTAGGGTGGCTCCGCCGATTGTCACGGGAATCGCGCGCAGCTCATTTTGTGGAACCGAAATTGCCTCTATGCTTTTACGCAAGAGGGTTATAGCTCCCGCCCTCGTTTCTTTTCCTTGGAGCGCAATCGCGGTTGTCGCTTTGGGAGTTACTTGCGTGACGGGTGCTGTTATGGGAGGCGGCGTAGTCCGGAAAAAGAAATAAGCCCCGATTCCGATTCCGACGCCGATTCCGACGACGACAAAAAGAATAAGCCGCCAGTTCCAATGAGCTTGAATCGGGAGAGCATTTCCAATACTGAATATTTTGGTCGGAGAAGAGGATTCAACCTGTTCCTCTTGTTGCCTCGCCCGCTCACCTTCAGCGAGCGCGATGGTGGTTTTTGAGACATGCTGTTTCTGCATCATTTCTTCCACGTCGCTCTGGTACGTCCGAATACGCGGAAGTTCATCCGAAGTGTTCGGCTGTGGAGGAAGTTCATTGTTTGGGTCCGATGCCGGTTGTCGAAATTGTTCTGGAGGCATATCTGTATTGTCGCAATAAATACATCTCGAATCAAACTCTCGTTCAAATACGAATCATCCCGAAACTAATTCGGGATGATTCGGGCGACTATTCTGGACTAACTGGCTCTTAGACCTTTGGTGTCGGCTTCTTGATGAAGTTCGGGTCGGCGTCCTTGATGGAGAGCTTGATGCGGCCACGTTCCTTGTCAATTTCTTTGACGACGACTGGCACCTTGTCCCCCACTTTGAGTACGGACTCTACTCGGTCAATACGGAATGGGGCGATTTCGGAAACGTGTACCATTCCATCGGTGTTATCATTCAGTTCCACGAAAGCTCCGAACTCGGCGATTTTCACCACGGTGCCCGTGAGACGGTCACCCGGGGAGAATTCGTGCGTAAGCTCTTCTATCATCTTCGCCGCTTTGCCCGCGCTCCCTTCTTTGCCGGAAATAAATATCGTGCCATCCTCTTCAATATCAATCGCGTCAACGCCGGTCTTCTCCTTGATACCGTTAATCGTCTTGCCTCCCCCGCCGATCACGAGGCCAATCTGGTCTTTCTTTACCTTGATGATGATAATTTTCGGAGCAAGCGGAGAAATATCAGGCCGAGGTGAAGCGATTTCACGCGTAATTACTTCCAGAATCTTGTACCGTGCCTGCTTCGCTTTCTCAAACGCTTCAGTGAGAATCGGAAGTGGAATGCCGTTTACCTTCACGTCCATCTGCACGGCGGTCACTCCCGCTTTCGTTCCGGCGACTTTGAAGTCCATATCGCCATGATGGTCTTCCGGCCCCTGAATGTCGGTCAGCACTTTGTATTCCTTCGAATTTCGCATCATCAGTCCCGACGCTATTCCAGCAACCGGCGCGGTAATCGGTACCCCGCCGTCCATAAGAGCAAGTGTTGAGCCACAAACCGAACCCATTGAGGTGGAACCGTTTGAGGCGAGAGCTTCAGACACAAGACGAATCGTGTAGGGGAATTTCTCCATAGCGGGGATAACCGGAAGAAGGGCTTTCTCCGCGAGCGCGCCGTGGCCAATCATACGGCGGTTGGTTGAGCCGATGCGTCCTGTCTCGCCCGTTGAGAACGGTGGGAAGTTGTAGTGGTGCAAAAATCGCTTCTTGGAGTCGTGGATTTCCATGTTGTCGATAATTTGCGCGTCACCCGGACCTCCGAGTGTGAGTACCGACAGTACGTGTGTCTGTCCGCGGTAGAAAATACCGGAACCGTGAAGCATTTTTGAAACACCTCCCGCTTTTGCGTAGAGAGTACGCACTTCGTCCATACCGCGCCCGTCCGGACGGCGGTTATTATCAATCGCTTCATCGTGAATGAGATTGTTGACCTCGTCCTCATAGAGGTTGTCAAAGACACTCGGCTTCGTGTCGGGGAATCGTTCTTTTGCGATAGCCATCCACTCACCTTTCAGTTCATAGATACGTGCGTTTCCCGCTTGGCCGAAAACGTACTCCTTCATCCGAGTTGCGATTTTTTCCGCAAAAAGTTCCTTGAGGGTTACCGGTGTTTCAGGAAGCGCGACAGTCTGCTTCTTCTTACCGATTTCGGAAACAATCTGTTTCTGCCACGTCTGGATTTTTTCAATTTCTCCCGATGCCTCCTCAAGTCCGGCGACAATGACTCCTTCCTGAACCTCCTTCCCTCCCACTTCTATCATATTCACGAGGCCGTCTTTCCCACAGGCCACCAGGTCCATTTCAAATTCGGGATTTTCGGCACGGTCTTTGTAAGCAGGATTAATAATGAAGAATTTTTTTCCATCTGCGTTTATCTGCGTTTCTTCATATCCGCGTTTATCCGCGAGTAGCCCGATACGGACTGCGGAAACAGGGCCGTTCCACGGAATGTCAGACACTCCGAGTGCGAGACTGGCTCCGATAACGGCGAGAATATCCGGGTCATCTTCGGCAATAGAAAGAATCGTAATCACCACCTGCACGTCGCGACGCATCCGCTGGTCAAACAGCGGGCGGATGGTACGGTCTACGATGCGTCCAGAAAGTACCGCCTCATCGGTCGGACGTCCTTCACGGCGGATAAAGCGTGAGCCGAGGATTTCTCCCGCGGCGTAGAAGCGTTCTTCGTAATCAACCGTGAGCGGGAAGAAGTCCATATCCTTCTCTCCTTTGGACATCGTCGCGGTCACAAGTGCCGTCGTGTCGCCGTACTTCATAATCACCGAGCCGTTCGCCTGTTCGGCAAGGTCGGTAAACTCGGCGGTCAATTTCTTTCCGCCGACTTCTATAGAAAACTCTTTCTTTTGCATAAAAGACCACGGAAGCGACACGGAAGGAAGAACACGGAAGCGACACGGAACCTTCCTATTCCCCCTTTATAAAAGGGAGCACTGCCGTCTTCGGCAGGAGGGATTTAGTTCCGATTCTGTTCCGCGTTGCTTTGGTTCTGTGTCAGTTCTGCGTATTGAGGCTGACCTCTAGATTGGAGACTTGAACGCACTGTTCAGGTCTGTGTATCCAGAGACCAACCGTTACTGATAATTGACGTCAGTCTAGCACAGTTTTCCCCCTTGTAATATTTGACAACGTCGCCATCTACTTGTAATTTAAACAATGGAGTCGGACACTTCTGACATCCTCGACAACAACAATCAGCGAGAAAATAGTATGATTCATCCAAAAAAGACTTCCAGCGAAGTAACTTTGCTGGATATTGGAGCAACCGTCCTTACTGCTGGCGTGTTCGCCTTAGTCGCAGTGGGAATTGCGGGGATAGCAGGTGCTGTCCTGTCTGGCGGACGGGAGAGAGAAGGAGAAGACCCTATCAATCCTTCCGACTCTAAAATCCCAGAGCCGGAAAGCCAACCCATACAACCACCACCAGGAAAACCCGTCCGGGTTGCGGGCATTGTGAGCTTTGCCACCCGCGGAATGGTGATTTTTGTCCGGAGTGCGGTTACGATAACGACTAAGGTCAGACGGCCTTAGCCATACGCAATTTTTTTAGAGCGGTACACCTCGTGTATCGCTTTTTCTTACCTAAAAGCTAGAACCTAAAAGCTAAAAGCCGTTTTTTTACCTCCTGCTCCCCAAGAGATACTTCCTCGGATTTTCGTCCAAGTCCAAAAAGTCGTCGCAGACTTCAAGAAGTTTGCCTGATGTTGATTTGCCAAACGCGGCAACTTCCACCTGACACCCCTGCATCTTGAGATATTCCACAAGCGGGACAAAGTCTCCGTCGCCGGCAACAATAATCACGACATCTAGTTTTGGTGCAAGTTTTACCGCGTCAATCGCGATTCCGACGTCCCAATCGGCCTTTTTTGCTCCACTACCGAAGATTTGAAGCGGCTTTGACTTCGTTTCAATACCGACTTTCTCCAAAGCTTCAAAAAACCCTTTCTCTTCGCCACTTTCCGTCGTAATGAGGTATGCGATTGCGCGGACCAGAATACGGTCCCCCACCACATCCTTGAGGACTTGGCCGAAGTTTACGTTTGCGTGATAAAGATTCTTCGCGCTGTGATACAAATTTTGCGTGTCAATAAAAACACCGACTCGCTGCTCTACATGTTTGATAACTGCCATGGCTGATTTGTAAGGAGCATAGCGACTATACAAATCGCCATCCAGCCGTAGTTTTTTCACAGAATGTGAATCCTAAGACTGAACATCTCCCGACGATTAAACGTATTAAAAAATAGAACTAACTTATTAAAAACTACGGCTGGATAATGTTTGGCGGTGATATTTTATAGAGCTTCGCTCATAACATATCAGCCAAGCCATTACTTCTTTAAATCCATCTTCTTCAAGATGGCGTTGTAACGACGGGTATTCTTCTTCTGAAGATAGCGGAGGTGTGATTGTCTATCTGCAACCATTGAGAGAAGACCGCGTCGCGAATGCGTGTCCTTCTTGTGCTCTTTAAGGTGTTTGGAGAGTTCGTCAATGCGTTTTGTGAGCACAGCAATCTGAACTTCCGGTGACCCCGTATCCTTATCGTGAATGGCTACTTCCTTTATGATTTTTTGCTTGCGGTTTTTCGTTAACATGGTGCAATGAGAATAGCATAAAAGGCTTTATATTGCAAGCTGTTTAGCTTTATTGCTGGGTAAAATGACTCAAAACAGCAACAATAACCTCCTCAAATAAGCTGAAACAAGCGTATAAAGGACAGTTATCCACATGGTGTCCTTTACGCTGTCCTTTATAAAGAGCTATACTAGTGGCAGTCGGGGGAATGTGTAGATTGCATTGCCCTGAAACGCGGTTCTTTGAAAGAGGATTCAACTCTCTCTTATCGGAAGAAAAATTCCAAAAGCTAGATTCTTGGGAAATGTTTTCACATTTTTCTTAATTCGGGAACCACTTTCCCGGGCTGGCTATCATCAGTCTTTTCTTTCCGATTCTCCTAGGTCGGTTCGACGATTGTCGGACTTAGGCCTTTGCCAAATCTCACACCGTGAGATTCGGCACAAGCCGTCCCTACAGGTTAAACCTTCTTTCAAGAAACCAAAGAAGGCCGCCCTGTTCGGGCGGCTTTTCTTATCAGTTGTTAGATTTAGGATTAAAGATTTAAGTAAGACAACACTGGGGCTTCGGCTTCTCTCCTCTTCCTAAAACCTAGAAGCTAACAGCTAAAACCTTCTTCAAGATACCCAATGCTTCTTTCGTATCTCTTTTAGGGTCATTTCCTCCTCTTTTTCCTTGGTTTGCTTCGCCTTTTCTCCTACCGCCGCAAGCTCACTTTCCGGTAAGGCGGCAAGCTCCAAGGCTCTTTTTTCAAGATATTCCTCGGTATTCCTCGTTGGGTCATCCAAAACCTCCTCTAGCAGTACATGCAGTATGTTCCCTATCGAAGGCCCGGGGACTAGTTTGGTAATCTCTAGGATTCTTCCACCGTTTATCTTCAGCATCCCGACGGAGAGCGGGTCCCTCATTACCTCATCAACCATAGAATGATATTTACGGAGCCTATAGGGGCTTTCTTTCGGTCTTCCGGTACCGATACGGTCGCATGTCCTAACATCCATCAGGTCCCAGATATGTTCCTTTCCCACCCGTGTGACGATTCTTCGTACCGCAGAATGTGTAATTTGCTCGGTATCGGAAAAGAACATATGCCACCTCACCAGTGTTGTTACGGTTTCAATCATTTTCTTCGGAAAAGCGAGGCGAGCCATAATTTTCGCCGCCATTTTTGCCCCCATCATATCGTGGCCATAGAACGTCCAGTCCTTTTTCTCTTCCGACCAGCGTCTTGTAGCCGGTTTCCCTATGTCATGAAAGAGGGCCGCGAGGCGTGTTTCAAGTGAAAAGCCCTTTTTCGCGGCGTGTTCAACTGTTCGCAGTGTATGCTCAAACACATCAAACGAATGTGCCTTGTTCTGCGCAACCCCGATACCCTCTTCAAGCTCCGGAGCAATATGCTTCAGAATTCCTAATTTCTGGCTTAAGATAAGGCCAATCTGTGGTCGTGGAGACATGACAATTCGTATGAATTCCTCACGAATTCGCTCCCCCGCCATCAGTTTAATGTGTTTTGCGTTCGTGGCGATGGCATTCTGGGTCGCAGGGTCAATCGTAAAATCAAGTTCCACGGCTATTCGTATCGCCCGTAGCATTCGGAGCGCATCCTCATTAAATCGTGCTTCCGGCTCCCCTACCGTACGGATAGTTTTCTTTTTTAGGTCAGTCTGTCCGTCAAAGAGGTCCACAATCTTTCCCGAAAGCGTTAAGGCGATGGCGTTAATCGTGAAATCACGACGCTTGAGGTCATCTTCGAGCTTGGAGCTCCACACGACCGAATCAGGCCGCCGCTTGTCCGTATATCCCCCCTCAAGGCGGTATGGGGTTACCTCCACGACTTTCAAGGTCTCGTCCTCTACTCCATCGTTCACTACTCCCACAGTGCCATATTCATTCTCATAGAAGGTATTGGTAAACAATGTGGCGATTTGTTCAGGTGTGGCGTTGGTTGTGATATCCCAATCCTTCGGTTTCCGAGAAATAAGCAGGTCCCGTACGCATCCCCCGATAAGATACGCTTCAAAACCCTTGTTTTCCAAGGTTTTTGCAACTTGAGCGATTTCTTTGGGAATAAGAATTTTTTCAATCCTCATAAACTTTTTTTGCGCCCGGCAGGACTCGAACCTGCAACCCCTTGGTTCGAAGCCAAGTACTCTATCCTTTGAGCTACGGGCGCGCAGATTAATCATAATCTATTTGGTCAAAAATTGTTAGTTTTCCACACCGAACCCGCAATTTGTACTGTACAATTAGTATTATGCGGTTTGATAAAGAAAAAGCCTTTGAGTTGAGGCGAGCCGGAAAGAGCTACAAGGCGATAAAGGCAGAATTAGGTATGTCGCTAGCAACTCTTTCGGATTGGTTTAGAAATGAGGAATGGTCGAAAGATATCAAATCCAGGCTTTCTTCCGAATCTTCAACTAAGAACTCTTATAAGTTAGATTTGATGCGTAGGGCCAGAAGAAAACAACTCGATTTACTTTATGAAAGGGCTCAAAAAGAAGCCTTTGAAGAGTATCAGACACATCAAAATAACCCCGTTTTTATCGCCGGACTTATGATTTATTGGGGCGAAGGGGACAAACTATCTAAATATCGCTCGGGGATAGCGAACACAGAACCCCTTATGATCAAGGTATTTTTGCGTTTTTTGCTGGAAATCTGCCGGATCCAAAAGGAAAAGATACGAATATGGCTACTACTTTACCCTGATTTAGACGAATTACTTTGCAAAAAGTACTGGATGCAGTACACAGGACTGCAAGATGACAATTTCTTCCAGAGTATTCGGATAGAAGGCAAAAGTCGAGTACGCAGGTTGAACTATGGAGTCTGTAATGTGAGCATCAGCAATAGATATTTCAAAGAGAAGATGCTAATATGGCTCACGTTAGCGTCAAAGCATTTTGCCAATTCTGAAGCGGGTATAGTTTAATGGCAGGACGGCTCCTTGCCAAGGAGCAGGCGGGAGTTCGATTCTCCCTACCCGCACAGCAGTCTTTTAACAAAAAAGCGAGAATACTCTTTGAACGGGGCTTGCGAACGCGACGGCGGAGCACTTGAGGAGTTTTTCAGCAGAAAAACTCCGTACCCGTTCAAAGAGTATTTGAGCGGCCACCTGTGGATAAGACAGGGGATATGTGTATAAAGGACACACTCACGGTTCACATGAAATGAGTGAAAACGGCTAATAACAAGACTTAATTGAAAAAGACAGGTCAAACAAAGTCTTTTAATGTTTCACATGAAACATATATAATTTGAGAATTAAAAATGGAAAAGTCAATAGTTTTACAAGTAGGAGTTAAGATTTTTCTAAAGAATGAATTTGGCAAGTATTTGCTTTTGAAAAGGTCACCTGTCCGTTATCCGAATATAAAAAATTTCTGGGACATCCCAGGCGGAAGAATCTTCCCAGGGACACCACTTTTGGAAAATATAAAAAGGGAAGTCTTTGAGGAGACAAAACTTTCAGTTGCTGGCGACCTGAAATTAATAGGCGCACAGGACATTATCCGGTTACCCGAGAAACATATCGTGCGTTTAACTTTTTCGGCGGCAACCTCCGGTGAACCTGTCCTTAATGAGGAGCATTTGGAATTCAAATGGCTGACATTGGAGGAAATGAAAAACATAAAAGAGCTTGATGAGTTTACGCGTGAAATTTTAGAGAAGAATCTTATTTGATAAAAATATTTGTCCGCCCGAGGTAGACAAATATTTTTTGCTTTACAAAAGTGGGGAAGACACAGAAAACTGGTTCGCTCGGTGAAGAACTTGTAACAATGTTTCTTATGAAACGAGGGTACACGATTCTTCATCGGAATTATAGAAGGCCGTGGGGTGAGTTGGATGTCGTTGCTGTGAAGAAAAATAAAATTCACTTTGTTGAGGTGAAAGCGATGTCACGGGGGTTTGTTTCAGATGAAACCCGCTTGCCCCGTAGTGAACCGAGTCCGCGAGGTTCTACTACTGGGGTTTCATCAGAAACATCCGGTCGTGAAAAGGCGTTGGCATACGTGCACTCTGGGATAAAGAAAGATCGCTTCAGGGCGGAGGATAATGTGAATGCTGTAAAAATGAAGCGATTAGGCCGTATAATACAGACCTATTTGGGTGCGGAACATGTTTCATCTGAAACAAACTGGCAGTTTGATGTGGCAACGGTATATATAGACGGTACACAGAAGAAAGCAAAAATAAATTTTATGGAGGACCTCATTTTGTGAATTCATAAAGGACATAGCATATTTGATATGTCCTTTATGAATGTCCTTTAGAAAAATAGTGAGGGTCGTGTTAGTATCAAAGAGTTTTAATCGGGGTATGGTGTAACGGTAGCATACTTGCTTTGGGAGCAAGCAGTCCCAGTTCAAATCTGGGTACCCCGAATTGGTAATTGAGTCCGACGCGCCCCGTAGTGAATCGAGTCTTCAAGATTCTACTACTGGGGTTCTCGGCTCCCCGAAAATATTTCTTTTTGAGCTATGAGAAAAAAAATTGTCTACAATCAACCGCTGGAAAAACAGATTGGTTTTTCACGAGCTGTGCGGGTAGGAAATATCATCGCGGTTAGTGGAACGGCTCCGATTGCCGTTGATGGTTCTGTGACAACCCCGGGGGATGTGTATGGACAAACGAAACGTTGTTTGGAGATTATCAAAGATGTGATTGAGAAAACGGGCGGGAACATTACAGACGTGATTCGCACCCGGATTTTCCTTACCGACATTGAAGAGTGGAAAAAGGCTGCAGAAGCGCACGGGGAATATTTCTCTGAAACCCAGCCAGCCTGTACCTTCGTGGAGGTATCGCGTTTTATACATCCAGAGTGGCTTATAGAGATTGAGGCTGATGCGGTAATCAGTCCCGACAATGAAGATCATCATTAACAACCTGGCGGTTGAGTATGAAGACGCCGGCAAAGGACCGGTGATGCTCCTTTTACACGGTTGGATGACCAGTTTGCATACCTTTGATGGGGTAACCCCGCTTCTTTCAGGTACTTTCCGGATGGTACGGCTTGATTTGCCGGGGTTTGGTGGGAGTGAAGCGCCGAAAGAGTCTTGGGGGGTGGGGGACTATGTTCAGTTTGTAAAGTCTTTCTGCGGCAAACTCGGTATTCAGCCCGACGTACTGGTCGGTCATTCATTCGGAGGACGCGTGATTCTGAAAGGAGTATCGGAGGGGGCACTTACCGCACAAAAACTGGTGCTTATTGCATCAGCGGGACTGAAAACGCACAAGAGTAAGGCGAAATTGTTTTTGGTAGCCTCAAAAATAGGGAAAATGGGTCTCGTCTTCTTACCCAACGGTATTCAAGAGCGGCTTCGCCGGAAGCTGTATGGGATGGCTGGGAGTACCGATTATCTGGATATTTCCTCGCCGGTCATGAAAGAAACCTTTCTCCGGTCTACGAAAGAGGATTTAGCTGACTCGGCACAGAGGATACAGTCCCCGACCCTGCTTATCTGGGGGCGAAACGACATAGTTACTCCGCTTTCAGATGGAAAACGCTTGCAAGCATTGATTTTCGGTTCCAAACTTGAGGTTATAGACGATGCGGCGCACTTTGTGCATGAGGAAAATCCGGAGGAAGTGGCAGATTTAATTAAAAAGTTCATTCTTAGGTAAGTCTGTCATCCTCGCGAACGCGGGGATCCAGGAGAACTGGATTCCAATTTTCATTGGAATGACACAACTACATGCAGACCACCCTCAAAAATTTCATTTCTCGCTACCACCCGCGCTCTATCCGCTCGCTCGTCTATATGGCACAGCAGAGCGAATACCACCCGCGGGAATTTTTGAAGTGGCTCTGGCGCACCGGCGATTTTCTGCGTGTTGAACAGCGCAAAACGCTCGTCAAGACGCCAAAAGCACTACTCTTTCTCGCCGCCCTCTATCTTTTCGCGATTCTTTGGTTTGCGTTCACTCTTTGGGTGCTTTTGGTGGGAGTGGTATGGTGGAAGTATCTTGTCTTTCTTCTCATACTAGCACCAATACAAGATACAACAATGTTACTTATCACATTAGGAATACTCTTTGCTCTTAATCACACTTACTCATTCATAAAAAATTCTGTTGAAGATGGTTATATGAGTGCTAAAGCTGAAAAGGAATATTACCATATCATTGAAGAAACTGCTGATGGTCTTGGTAGAAATCCTAGGCGTTCAGTAAGGTGGTTAGAAAGATTAATTGTTCACTTTGATACTACCCCTGAAATTCAACATCAAAGACAAATAGAAAGAGGAGATTCATTAGAAAAAGTAATTCCTATAAAATATCTTACTGCATTAAATAAACTTAATGAAAATTATGTTTTTGCAACTGATTCAGCGTATAATGATCGTGGTGAGCTTTTGCCTAAATCAGAAAGAATTGATGTGTATAAAGAATTTAATTTAATACCTCCAGCAGTTATGAGATTGCCTAGTGGTGTTCATTTTGGTGATTCGCCTA
>Ga0075991_106_pt1 | contig 49232 bp, 49 predicted proteins | sample RifGroA2_FD_68061 | JGI IMG/M metagenome (GOLD analysis project Ga0075991, IMG submission 68061) | Parcubacteria bacterium GW2011_GWA2_49_9
AGGATTGCGGGCAGATTAGGGGGGGCATTTACTTACGACGGCGATGGTAAGTTGAATTTTTATATTCAAAAAGGAAGTTATCAGCTTTTGGAAAACACATTCGGTTTCGAGAAACTGGACTTTAACAATATAGAAGGACAGATCGGTCTGAAAAACGGAGCGCTCAAAATAAGCAAATTAGCACTGAAAGGCGACAAGATAAGCTATTTTCTGAAAGGCGATATCTGCGCACCACTCAAGATTGATGGACCCGTGGACTATATCATTCATCTCGCGGGTATCGCTTCACCTGTGTATTACATTAAATATCCGCTTGAAACGATTCACACCGCGACTATCGGCACGGAGAATCTCTTGGAACTCGCCCGAAAGAAAAAGGCGAAGAAGTTTCTCTTTTTCAGCTCAAGCGAAATTTACGGAGACCCCGCGCCTGAATTCGTGCCAACTCCCGAAACCTACCGCGGAAACGTATCCTCTACCGGTCCCCGCGCCTGCTATGACGAAAGTAAACGTCTTGGCGAGACACTCTGTATGGTGTACCACACGGTCCATAAGGTGCCTATTGTTATCGTGCGCCCCTTTAATGTCTATGGACCTGGGATGAAGCAGGAAGACCGGCGCGTGGTCCCGCAATTTCTCTCCTGCGCGTTCGCGGGGAAGCCCCTTCCGATTCACGGGAGTGGACTGCAGACACGAAGTTACTGTTACATCACCGACGCGGTTATCGGCTTTTTCAAAACGCTTCTTACGAAACGGAGCGGAGAAGTCTATAACATCGGCAGTCATGAAGGAGAAACGAACTTGGTTGATTTGGCCAAAGCGCTTGAAAAACTCTTGAAGCGTAAACTTGTTGTCGCGAAGATTCCGTATCCTCCCGAGTATCCTGCCGACGAACCAAGCCGGAGATGTCCCGACCTCACCAAGGCGAAAAAGGAACTCGCGTATGTTCCTAAAGTGAACCTTGAAACGGGACTTCGCCGCATCATCAACTGGTATGAGGACACCTATGTAGCGGAAGTTCCGGTTAAACGAAACGCGCAAACACGAAAGAAAAAGTAGGAGAGCGGGACGGGAGTGTTCGTTCGTACGCTCCATTCGGTGAAGTAACTCTCCACACCTGTCGAAGAATGTCTTAATTCCTCCTTTTCTAAAGGAGGTGCCCGAGTCTTCGAGGGCGGGGGATTTAGAAAATCCCTTCTGCATAAGAATGCAGTGCTCCCTTTAGGAAAGGGAGAATAAGAGTGGAGAGGTACTTCGGGGGTGCGTTGACTTCTAACGTCTTCGTGTGAATATAGGTTGTATTCCCATATAAGGTCTTGAATATTTGTATGCAAACTAAAACTAAACTGTCTGTCGTTGTACCTCTCTATAACGAGGCGCAATCTGTCGCGCCGCTCCACGGCCGCATCATTAAAGCTCTACGAGAATTTGATTCTTTTGAGGTACTCTTTGTTGACGACGGTTCAACAGACAGTACCTTCGCTGAAATACAAAAACTTGCGCCCATTGTCGCGCTTAAACTTTCGCGGAACTTCGGGCAAACTGCGGCACTTGCCGCGGGGATTTCCAAAGCAACCGGGGATGTAATAGTGACGCTTGACGGTGATCTTGAAAACGACCCGAGTGATATCCCAAAACTTATTACCAAACTTCAAGAAGGTTTTGATGTAGTCTCGGGATGGAGAAAAAACCGCTGGCAAGGACAGTGGTTTTCAAGGCGCATTCCCTCCGTCATTGCGAATTCTCTCATCTCCCTTGCTACCGGAGCAAGACTCCATGACCACGGCTGTACATTAAAGGCCTATCGGCGGGACACCCTCACACACCTCAAACTCTACGGGGAAATGCATCGTATGATTGCGGCGTACGCGAAACTCTTTTGCCAAGCAAGACTCGCGGAGATTCCGGTTAGCTATACTTCACGCCAGTTTGGGAAGTCAAAGTACGGTATACTTCGGTCCTTTAAAGTAATTCTTGACCTTGTGGCAATACGTTTTTTTGTGAAATACGCGAATCGCCCGATGCACTTCTTCGGGGCCATCGGCTTTTTCTCATGTTTTCTCGGTCTCCTTGCGCTCGCAGGGATGTTCTATTTTAAATACGCTCTCGGCATCACCTTCATAGAAACACCGCTACCGACGCTTTCGGGAGTCTTTACCATCATCGGGGTTCAATTCATTTTAATGGGACTGCTAGCGGAGCTTATCGTGCGTAATTCTGCTGAGGCAAAGACGTTTATTGTTGAAGAAGAAGTTAGGAATACGTGAAAGCGGGAAAGTAACCCAGCCGTAGTTTTGGGGAATAGAGTATATCTTTTTATTAGTGTATAACACTCAAGGGCGGACTGTCAGGTGTTCACGTTGGGTGAAACTACAGCTGGGTGGCGATTTTTATAATTGCTCCGCTCCTTAAAAATCAGCCATGTGTGGTATCGCAGGATTCGTCGGCGAAGGGACACGCGAACATCTCAAGAAGATGACGCGCGCCATTTCGTATAGGGGACCTGACGGAGAGGGTTTTCTTTTTGACGCGAAAGCTGGCGTAGGGCTTGGTCATCGGCGTCTCTCTATTATTGATCTCCAAGGAGGAGGCCAGCCTATCTACAACGAAGATAGGAGCGTGGCGGTCATATTCAACGGAGAGATTTATAATTTTGAGGCATTACGCGCAACGCTTTTGCCGCGCCATACGTTTGCCACTAAGAGCGATACCGAAGTCATCGCGCATCTGTATGAAGAGAAAGGAGAAAAGCTTTTTGAGAACCTTTCTGGGATGTTTGCAATCGCGCTTTATGATTCAAAGAAAGAGCGCCTTCTTCTCGCACGTGACCGGCTGGGAAAGAAGCCTCTCTACTGGGGCATGTTCGGAGGGACGCTCCTGTTCGGTTCAGAGCAAAAAGCGCTTATGCAGCATCCACTTTTTACGCGAGAGCTTGATATAGAATCTTTGGCCTCTTATATGAGCCTCGACTATGTACCGACACCACGCGGCATCTTCAAGGGTGTGTATAAGCTTCCGCCTGCGTCATATCTCGTCTTTGAAAACCGGAAGATCAAGCAGGAGATATTCTGGAAACCACACTTCGAAGAGAGTAAGATCTCTTTCGCTGAAGCGCTTACCGGGCTTGATACCCGACTCGCACACAGTGTGAAGGAACGTCTTGTTGCCGACGTGCCACTTGGCATCTTTCTCTCGGGCGGGATTGATAGTACGACGATCGCCTACTACGCGCAAAAGAACAGTGCCAGGCCTATTGAAACATTTTCCGTAGCATTTAAGGAAAAGAGTTTTGACGAATCGGCGTATGCGAAGCTTGCGGCGAAACATCTCGGGACGAGTCACCATGAAGCTACCTTTACAGCAAAAGATCTTCTTGACTCTGTGCCGACTGTATTCGGCCTTCTTGACGAGCCCCTCGCCGACCCTTCAATCCTCCCTACGTCTCTTCTTTCATCATTCACCCGAAAAAAAGTCACCGTGGCGCTCGGCGGAGACGGGGGAGACGAACTTTTTGCTGGTTATCCGACGTTTCAGGCAGAGCGGTTTGCTACTCTGTTCGCACATCTACCTCGTGCTGTTAAAAGCGCTGCAGCCTTCTTTGCCGACAAGCTCCCCGTGCAGCAGCACAAGGGTCTCGGTATGCAATTCAAAGCGGAGAAATTCATAGAAGGCTTCGGTGTCGAGCCAAAATATCGTCACGCACGCTGGCTCGGGAGCTTTGGCACCGGCGACTATGTGAAGATGTTCACTCCCGATATTCTCCGGTCGCTCAGCTTCTATAATCCATATGAACCCGTAGATCGATATCTTGAAGAGGCACGCATAGCTTCGCCTGAGAATGCGCTTCTGTATGTATATCTCCGGACCTATCTTATGGATCAAGTCCTTGTGAAAGTGGACCGTGCCAGCATGTGGAATGCGCTTGAGGTGCGTGCCCCGTTCCTTGACGAGCATCTGGTTGATTTTGTGCAGTCGTTACCTTATGATTTCAAGTGCAACGGCTGGAGAACAAAATATATCCTGAAAGAGCTTATGCGTGACAAGTTACCGCGCGCAATCGTTGAGCGGCAAAAGAAGGGGTTCGGCGTTCCCGTTGGAGCGTGGCTCAAAGCGGACCTTCGTGATCTCACACATGACGCACTTTCGGAGTCAAGGATACGAAAGGACGGCATCTTCGAACCTAAGTATGTGCAGACGCTCCTTCGGGAGCATGAGAGAGGAACGCGAAACCACCGCAAGCTCCTTTGGTCGCTTCTCGTGTTTCAGTTATGGCAACTGAAGTGGGGAAGATAAGTGAATTTTATGGCATCGACCGAACGTTTTGGATACGAATGGGACAAGTACGCCTCGATGGACGAGCGCTATGAAGCGCAGTTTCGAAACTGGACCTATCCGCTCGCCGAAGATGATTTCAAAGGCAAAAAAATCCTTGACGCGGGGTGCGGAATGGGTAGGAATAGCTTCTGGCCTCTTTCGTGGGGAGCACGGGTGGCGGTCGCATTCGACTTTGACCGACGCTCGGTGGCTCGCGCTAAAGAAACGCTCGCAACTTTTCCAAACGCACGCGTCGAGTACAAAAGTATCTACGAGCTTTCGTGGAAAGATGAATTTGATATCGCCTTCAGCATCGGAGTTATTCATCATCTGAAGGAACCGGAACTCGCTCTTCGCAATCTTGTTACGGCTCTCCGATCTGGCGGAACGCTTCTTGTGTGGGTGTATAGTTATGAAGGAAACGAATGGATAGTGAGTTATGTAAATCCAATTCGGAAACACATAACGTCAAAATTACCCCTTCCCCTGGTACACTTTCTTTCCTACTTCTGTTCCGTTCCGCTCTTTATACTCGTCAAGCTAATGAGAGGACCATCAAAGTATCTGAAACAACTTTCTACGTTCAGATTTCGGCATATACACAGCATTGTCTTTGACCAACTTATTCCCGAAATCGCCAATTATTGGTCAAAAACGGAGGTTGAAGCGCTGGGAAAGGGTATAGGGCTTTCCGGCTTTGACGTTTATGCGCCACCTAATAAACTCGGATGGATACTTTGCGGTAAAAAATAACATGAATGAAACATCTTCCAAGGACCGAGTGGAGAATATACGGGACGCTTTTAAGCGTTGGCCGCGTTTATATTTCTTCATTGCGACCGTCTTCGGTCCGCTTATGTTTTGCGGCTTAAGCGGAAAAGGGTTCCTCAAAAAGTACGGCAGTGAGGGGGTATGTCTCAATCTCGGTTCCGGTCCGAGAGTTATCGGTGAGGAGGTGGTTAATGTCGATATGTATCCATACAAGGGTGTATCGGTCATTGCGGATATTACCGCTCTTCCGTTCAAAGACGGAAGCGTGTCGCGAATCGTATGTGATACGGTGCTTGAGCATGTGCATGACCCCATACAAGCAGTGCGTGAGATGCACAGGGTGCTTATGCAGGGATCGGGCTGGTCCGTTTTCCGCCTTGACCGTGTGGCTTTGTTATTTCTTTGCAAGCGCGTTCTCGTTCGGTAGCAAGAGTCTCTATTGGGTTCTTATCAATATGGCAATGTTTATTTTCTTCCCCATAAAACTTCTTGATATCGTCGGTAATCATTTACCGCAGGCAACAAATATGGCAGCCGTGCTGTATGTGGTCATTAGGAAGAAGTAACATCGTATGAATAAGGATTTTGAAAAAAGGTATCTCACCCAAGGTCCCTCCCACTGGTGGACACGTTCAAGGCGGGATATATTACTCCGAATGGCGCGCGCGTATCCTCAAAGCACGCGAATTCTCGATATAGGTTGTGGCGGCGGGGAGCTCTTGCGAGACCTGCGTCACGCCGGGTTTCAGCATGTTACCGGCATAGATATAAGTGAAGAGTCAATTTCATTTTGCAGGAACCAGAACATATCGGAAGTCTATCGCATGGATGCCGCGAAGCTTAATTTTCCCGACGCTTCTTTCGATCTCGTTATTGCTTCCGATATCTTGGAACACATGAAAGATGACGAGGCAGTATTGCGGGAGTGGCGTCGCGTGCTTGCCGACAAGGGGGTACTCATCCTCTTTGTACCCGCGTTTATGTTTTTGTGGAGCAAACATGATGAAGTGAATCACCATTACCGGAGGTATACAAAGAAGGTTCTTCTCGGGAAGTTTTCAGCGGCAGGTTTTTCAATCGGACACATAGGATATTGGAATTTTTTGCTGTTTCTTCCCATCGCTCTGGTCCGGCTCTTTCAGACCGCCCTTGGTGTTTTATTCGGTAAGAAAGACGCGGGCGACCGGATAAGCGGGCTGGGGACCGGTTTTTTGAACGGGTTGCTATCACGTATCGTACGATGCGAGAACGCTTTTATCGGGGTAGGGTGCTCACTGCCTATCGGGTCAAGTATCTACGTCGTCGCCCGAAAAACACACTAATCATGTTACCGCGATTTTCTTTAATTCTCACCGGACAGGCAAGAGTCCACGTTGTGGCGCTGGTATGCGCTTTGTGTGTAGGCGTACTGTATGTAGCCCCGTACGTTTTCTTCAGAGTTTCGGCAGGTGATGCATATCGGAGAATACCGATGATGCAAAGTACGAATGAGGACGAGTACCTGATGCGCATACAGGAGATTATTGACGGACATCCGTCTCTCGGCTCGCCGGTCTTCTATGAATACAAAAGTGAACCCCCTCTGTCGCCTCCGGTTGGCGAATTTCTGTACGCGCTTCCGACTCTCATGCTCGGGATATCGCCCATTACGACGCTTGTCGCAAGTAAGTTTTTCCTGCCCGCACTCCTGTTTCTTTTAGTGTATCTTCTTGCGTGGCGGCTTTCTGGGGCCGAAAACGGTGTCGTAAGCAAGCTCTCCGCTCTTGCGGCGGCATTCTTCGTAACGCTCGGATACGACCTTATCGATTACAGAACTGTTTGGAATTTTCTCACAGGTGCAGCTTCTCCCGGAAGTTTTTTGCTCTGGTCAAGGCCGGTGAATCCAATTCTCGGCGCACTTTTCCTGTTTTCTTTTTTACTTCCTCTCCACGCTCTTGTTGAAGGAACAAAGTGGCGCAAGACTGTCATAGCTCTCGCCGCCGTGTTCCTCGCCTGTATGTTCGGGAGCTATTTTTTCAGCTGGGGTATTGCGGTTTCAATTCTCGCTATACTAGTGCTCTTTCTTCTTATACGCAAAGAGTATCGAACCGCCGGTACGCTTGCCCTTGTGGTGCCGGCCGGTATGTTGTGCGCCTTGCCGTATTTCATAGCCATATGGCGCGCGGCGCAAAGTCCCTGGTATGAAACTTCAGTTCTCCGAAGCGGGCTATTTCTGACGCACTATCCGCTTTGGAATAAGCTTCTGCTCGTCTCGCTCTTCTTTTTTGCAGTTACAGTCGCGTGTGATTTCTTTCTGAAGAAAAGGAAAAAAATTATATTTCGTCTTGAATCGTGGCATTGGTTCTGTTTCTCGTTGCTTCTTGGCGGACTCTGGGTGTATATACAGCAACTATTTACGGGCAGAACAATTTGGCCGTATCATTTTGTGCAGTATACGATTCCGCTGTCCATAGTGGTCGGAATGACCGTTGTGGAGCGAAGTATCCGGCAGTACAGTCGGTATCTCTACTTCGTACTCATATCGATTATCATCCTTTCCTCCGTTACTTTCGGAATATATACACAGGTGAGCGTCTATGCGCAGTTTCGCCCCTATTACGTCGAGTTACAACGTTATGGAGCGTTATTTACCTTACTGAACGCACAAGAGAGCGACTGTGTCGTCTTGCAGACAAGTATGGAGGAACATACAGGTCTTGACCATCTGATTCCGGCCTTTACGCACTGCAATTTGTATGACTCGTCCTCCGTATACTCGCTTCTTCCCGAAGAGCGTATTTTACACAACTATCTGGTGCGCCTGTATTTTAGAGGCGTTAGTCCGGATACCATAGAGGAGTTTCTTCAAAGTCCCGATTCCGAAGCGCGGGGCTATCTCTCGTCAAACTGGAAAGGAGTGTTCGGGGTTACGGACTTTCCCGATTTTTCCGACCCACTTTTTGAGAAACGATTACAGGAATTCCCAGAGCAGTATAGAGCGTTTGCGCGAAAAGACTTCGAAACGGAACTTCGGAAGTATCGCTTGGACTATATTCTCGTTAAGGGCGAGCCGTCAGCAAACGCGCGGAAGTTACTTCAATTAAAGAAAGTGCTGTATGTGGACAAAGATGTGAGCGTGTATCAATTTTAGACTGCGTGGTAACCTTCCATCTATGACGCCCCGAGAAGTATACAAAACCTATTTCAGTTTTCCACCGCTTGATGGACTCATTAAGATGTTGCTTAACAATGCCGTTACGTTCATTGCGTGGGTGAAAGGGTTTCATTTTCCCGAGAACTATTTCCGTCAGCAGAGATGGGAAATGCTCACTGGACGTTACGAACCCGACAGCGTGGCGGTCTTTCGGAGTTTGATTACGCCCGGTATGGTCGTCGTTGATGTAGGCGCGCACATCGGCTATTTCTCCAGGCTGTTTTCTCTGCTGTCAGGGAGAAAAGGAACAGTTCTTGCGCTTGAAGCCGACCCGTTTATCTTCGAGCTCCTCAAAAAGAATGTCAGCAGACATTCCAACGTAGTGACACGGCACGTGGCGGTGAGTGACCAAAGCGGCATGATTGACTTCTATCATAGCGATGAAAAGAGCGGGTGCGGTTCGGTACTAGGAAAACTTCCCGTCTCATTTAAAAAGACAAGACTTACGGTTCCGGCAAATTCGCTTGATACCATCGTGGCGGAAGCCGGACTTTCACGTGTTGATTTTATCAAAATGGATATTGAAGGTGGGGAGCCGCGTGCGCTTTCCGGTATGCAAAAGACTTTGGCAGAGAACCCTGCTATCATACTTGTGACCGAATTCGCTCCCGAATGGCTCCGTGCGGGAGGTATGGAGCCACTTAGGTTTCTTGAAGCGCTCAAAGATTTCGGTTTCGCCATCCACGCTATTATTGATGGATCACTGCTCCCCTTCAATCCGAAGACGGAAGAAGAAATGAAAGCGGCAATGCCCTCCTATTTTATGAATATTTGTTGCAAACGAGAGGGATAACATATACGGCAGTATAAGGGTTCTATTCGTGTCATTTTTGTTTAACTTTTGGATTTCTCATTTAGAATTTGTTTCGGATTTCGATATTAGAATTTCGAATTTATACAGAAGTTATGGCTCAAAAAGCAATCATCAGTGGTATTACGGGGCAGGACGGTTCCTACCTTGCGGAACTCCTTTTATCGAAAGGCTACGAGGTATACGGTCTGCAGCGGCGGGCGAGCCTTCCCAACACAGGAAGGATTGATCACCTGTACGGCAAAAAGGGGTTCAACATGACCTATGCCGACCTCTCGGACAGTTCAAACCTGCTTCGCGTCATCAAAAAAATAGAGCCGGACGAATTCTACAATCTCGGCGCGCAAAGTCATGTCGGCGTGAGCTTTGATGTACCGGAGTTTACCGTGAACACCAACGCGCTCGGACCACTACGAATCCTTGAAACCATACGCAACCTCGGCATGCCGATAAAGTACTATCAGGCGAGTTCCTCGGAGATGTTCGGCAAAGTTCTGGAAATTCCGCAAAGAGAAACTACCCCGTTCAATCCGCAGTCACCCTATGGGCTTTCGAAAGTCTTCGCATTCCATATCACGAAGATTTACCGCACGGGATACAATATTTTCGCTTCGAACGGTATCCTCTTCAATCACGAGTCTCCCCGCCGCGGCATCAACTTCGTGACCCGCAAGGTGACGATAGGGCTTTCCCGCATTTCACTCGGGCTTCAAAAGACCCTTAAGCTCGGTAATCTTGACGCCAAGCGCGATTGGGGATATTCAAAAGATTATGTGGAAGCTATCTGGAAGATTTTACAGCACAAAGAACCCGATGATTTTCTTATCGCGACCGGGGAAACGCACTCGGTTCGGGAGTGGGTGGAGGAAGTAGGGAAGCACCTCGGTATGAGCATTACATGGAAAGGGAAGGGACTTCTCGAGAAAGGCATTGACCAGAAAACAGGGAAAACGATTATTGAAATAGACCCGATTCATTTTCGTCCGAATGAGGTGGAATTCTTGCAAGGTGACTCTTCCAAGGCACAAAAGATTCTCAATTGGAAGCCCAAGACGACTTTCTCTGGTCTTGCGAAACTTATGACTGAACAAGACCTTGTGTATGTGAAGCGTGAGGCGACGGAAGGGCATCCGGTCGTGACGCAGCAAAAATTTCAAGTGTAGAGCACGAAGTGAAAGCACAAAACACAGTACCCAAAAACCCAGACAAACAGTCCAAAGCACAGTATCCAAAAAACCAAACAAAAGAGATGAGTTTGTGTTTTGTAAAGTCTTAACTACCATGCAGAAAATCTTTTTAGGAAAAAAATTAGTCGCCATTAAAGCCTCGCTCAAAAGCGTGCGAGACGGGACGCACCCGCTTTCTTTACCGGACGACGCGCTTCAGATTATGACTATGAAGCGCCCTAAAAGCTATGTTGCAAAGGCCCACCGGCATATCCCTAAGCGTCGCATCACCGAGCTCTTGCAGGAGTGTCTTATCGTGGTGAAAGGCAAAGTGCGTTTTGACCTCTTTGACTCGCGCGAGAAGCTGTTTAAAAAAGTGCTCGTGAGGGAGGGGGAAGCCATGCTTATCTTGGAAGTGGCGCACGAAGTTCGCTACCTAGAGGATACCCTCGCGTACGAGCTGAAGAACGGGCCGTTTATCGACGATAAGCAGTTCCTCTAGCTCTAGCAATCGGATATTTCAATGACGGATTTTAATACAACACTTACAGTCATGGAAAACGCGGCCATCAATGCCGCGCGCGTACTTGCGAAGATGCAACCGAAAAGCAAGCGGCTTGAATCCCGCAAAGATTTTCTTACGGACGCCGACCTTGCATCCGAAAAGGTCATCCTCTCCGCACTTGCGGCGAAGTTTCCGGATATTCCCGTTCTTTCCGAAGAAAAAGGCGGTGCGGAAACAAAAGAAGGGTATCTTTGGGTCGTCGACCCGATTGACGGGACGATCAATTTCTTCCTGCAAGACGATCATTGGGGGATTTCCATAGCACTTGTTAAGAACGGGCGTACGATAGCCGGAGTCGTGTATCTTCCCGCCAGAGGACAGATGTTTTCGGCTTCTAGCGAGCACGCCGCAACATGCCGTCTCGTCGGCAAAAAACAGAGCGCACAAACGCACATCAAGGTTGCGACCGGAGGCAACTTGCACGACGAACAAATTTGGGTTGAATGGGGAAAAGAGGGGCATGGTGGAACTGACCACGCGAAGGTCTACGACCTCCTCGAGCGATTGGACCGTCACACCCTCTACCCCCAGATACGCAACTCTACCACCGCAACCCTGATGGCGGTCGCGTGCGGAAAGATAGCGGGTGCTGTTATTCCCAAACCCGAACCGTTTGACATCGCCGCGGCAGGACTCATCGTAGAGCGCGCGGGCGGTACGGTTACTGATATGAGCGGAAAGCCGTGGGGACCGTTCTCGCGCTCCCTCGTTGCAAGCAACGGCCTCCTGCGCAACGACTTGCTCCGTATCCTCAAAGCTGATTGAATGAGCAAGGAGAAAATGAACATGAATGTCGAATCACTACAGTCCTTAGAGAATCAGGAACAAATCCCGAATGTTGAGGTTTTGGCGATCATCGGCCACAGCATCGAAGAAGATACAACGAGAGGTTGGGTGCCCACGCGCCTCATCCAAAAGATGGACGAGAGTAAGAAACGGACCGGCGTTCGTGACCGCGGTTTAGGCCCGGATGACGAACGGGCATATGTCGGGGGAGGAAACGCCGTTGCGCTCGCCGCCGCCGAGATGTATGAAACCCTTATCGCGCGCGGGTCACCGCCCAGAGCGGTTTCTGTTGTTCCCGGGCGCCCCCTTTATCTTGAGAAAGCTCCACCCGATGTGAACGAAGGCACCGTGATGTTGGATGCTTTCAAGAAGAAAGTGAAACATCTACCCGATACCTTCATCACTCTTGGAGCGGCGCGTAATACGCAAGGCGAATTGGAGCAGCATTTGAGGATGTGCGTTGAGCGCGGTTACAAAAGTATCGGTTTCGTTCTTCTTGACCTGCGTATCGAACGGGCGGAAGCCATACTCGAACGGCTGAAAGCAGAACACCCGGAGTTTTCATCCCTCGAAACCAAGTGTATTTCGGCCGAGACCCTCTTGCGGCATCGATACCAGGATGAACCGGAGCGTCTTGTCCAAGTGGAGAAAATGCTGAAAGCTTTTTCTGTTTCAGCGGCAGCTACTAAAACAGTAACGGACGAAAAGGGGGGTGCCGAAGCGATACGACAGGGCACTTACAAAGGCAAGGGAAACTATTGAGACGTATCTTTGACTTTCCTTTTCTTTCGGTATCTTCATTCGGCGTCACCGCAAAACGGGGACGCCGAGATTTTTATGCGCGGTAGAATGCCTCTATCGCTTTAATGATGTAGTCTATCTCTTCGTCGGTAAGCTGTGACGAAGAGGGAAGCCAGAGGCCCCGTGCAGCATAATACTCGCTTACGGGGAAACTTCTTCCCGAGTAGTCTTTTTTATAGATTTCCTGCGTGTGTATCGGCGGATAGAAGAAACGCGTATCAATACCCGCTTTTTTCAGATGTGTCGCGAGCGCCTTCGGGTCATCCACGAAGATATCCATAAACCATGGAGTGGTGACACTCACATCGGTTTTGATGAATTCCACCTGCGGAAGAGCAGCAAGACCCTCTTTAATGCGCGTATACATCTCCTTCTTGCGCTTCATACGCCACGGGAGTTTTTTGAATTGTTCCACTCCGATGAGGGCGAGTATTCCCGACATCTTGAAGTTGAAGCCGAAGTGGTCGTGGATATCGGGACCTTTTCCCGTTCGTCCGAAATCTTTAAGCAGTTTTATCTTCTCGTACCAGAGTTGGTTGTTGGTTACGAGCGCCGCTCCTTGCGTTGTTGAGATAATCTTGAATAAGCTGAACGAGAAGCTGCCAATGTCGCCGAAGGTACCCAGATGTCTTTTGAAAAAGTGCTTCCCTTTGTAATATGAACCGAGTGCTTGAGCGGCGTCTTCTATAAGAAAGAGATTGTGCTTTTTGCAGAACGCGACGACGTCGTCCATATTTCCCGAGCGTCCGTTAAGTGGCACATACATCATGGCCTTGGTGCGAGGAGTCACTGCTTTTTCCGCTTGCACGAGGTCAAGACAGAGCGTTTCCTCCTCAATATCTATGAGGATGGGTTTGAGACCGATAATACTGCATGAGTTCGGCGTGGCAATCATCGTGGAGTTAGGGACAAGCACTTCGTCCCCCGGCTGTAGGGAAAGCGCAAGAAGCGCTTGTGTAAGCGAGATGGTGCCATTGAGTGATGAAACGGCGAACGAAGCACCAGTCACATCCCCGACCGCTTTTTCAAACTCCGCGTTCCACGGCCTGCCTTTCAGGTTGCCCTTGAGATAAAGAGAAACGGCTTGCGCCTCTTCTTCGCCGAACCACGCTTCCATTTGAGGTATGTTCATATTGTCTGTAATCTTATCGTCTCCATATTTGTTATAAGCGACGCAGAGAGAGGCGAAACTGCCTCGGGTTTCCATTTCCACCTAGCTCGCTGACGAAGCCGGCCAAGGAGCCTATATGGTTTTTTTCTTAACTCATATAGTATACTACCCCACATGAAGATTTTTTTCATCACGTCAAAACTGAAGAATCAAGATACCGCTTCGGGCTCTGTTATTGAAATTGACTATATGATGCGCGAACTTGTTTCGCTTGGAAACGACGTTACTGCCGTGACGGTTTATTCACGCGACAACGACCTTACCGAAGAAACTCCCTATAAAGTTCTAAATGAACACGTCACCACTCCTCGCCTTATTCCGGCACAACTCGCGGTGTACCGGATACTGAAAAAATACGAAAAGAATGCCGATATTTTTCATATTGACGCGCAGTACATATATGGTGCTGGACTTTACCGTCTGCTCGGGGGGCTTCGGCCGCTTTTCGCGTATCTTATCCGCCCGCCACTCATCAAGGATGAATATGTTTCCTATTTCTTCCAGAAACGTTATCAGAAGAAAACACGGTCCTTTGGCGGGATGGCGCTTGCCGTAAAGAAAGCCATCCGGTATTTCATTGAACGTTTTATCTTCACGCCTGTCCTCGCGAATCGCGTGGACTACGTATCCTGCCTTAACCCGTTACTTCTGAAAGAACATAGGCAATTCGGTCTTACGAAAGCAGACTATGGGCTTATTATCGGAGATACCTATCCGATGGATGCCGTCATGCGGAAAACAGAGATTACCGCAGAGCGTTACCAAGTGCACGCCGGCAGGAACGGAAAAGTGATGTTGTATTGTTCGGGGAGAATGGCACCAGGCAAGGGCTACGACCTGCTTCTTGAGGCGTTTGCGCGTGTACAGCATAAGGACCGTTTCAGAGTCGTACTCGGCGGCACCGGACCGGAGGAGGGAATGGTTCGGCAGGCGATACAGGACTTAGGACTCCCAAAATACGTGGAGCTTACCGGCTGGGTGTCGCGCGAGAAGATGTTTGAGTACCTCAAAATGACCGATATCTACGTTTTTGCGCGCTGGGGGACGACCCTTTCGGCACTCACGCTTATGGAGACAATGGTGTTCGGGATTCCACTCATTGTGCCGCGCGGCACGGGGCTCGCATGGACGGCAGGGAAGAGCGCACTTACCTTCGAGCCTGAAAACCCGGATGACCTCGCGCGGCAGATTGAGCTCCTCGGGGCCGATGTGGAACTTCGCAAGGAACTTTCGCGTCAATGCTATGAGCGCCTCAAAGAAGCCGACATTGACCCACATCAGACGGTCGTGGCGATAAACGTTATCATGAAGAGTCTAATCTTTAGTCCCAAGGACAAGTATCCGCTTAAGAGCTTTCTTCAGGGGTACAGGCATGAACGTGAATAGTCGGTAGATCTTGTGCACAAGCACCAAGGCGTCTCCGTAGCATCGCATGCACAGCGCCTGCAGAGCATCGCGTAGGTGTCGCTCCTTTGTTTTCTCCATGATGGTCGTCGTGTCCACGATGCGTATGTTCCTCCAGCCCCGTTTCCCGAGCACAAACTTTCGGAGTATCTTACGCGGTCCTTTCCACCCGTGGAACGGCTGCTGCTCTTTGATGACGACGCGGAGTGCAGGATAGGTGTTGTGCAGCATGATGGTGCCGCCGTCTATGACGAATCTGCTCCACTTTTACGTCCCATGGATTTTTATATTCTTCTGCACACTCATACAACTCGATCGGGTATTCTGATACCACATCCAGACCAAGCGCTTCGAGGTGGTCGGGGCTTCCCGTATGCGGGTCTATGGCATACACCTTCACGCCCTTCCCCGCCCGCGAACCTAAGCCAAGCGCGACCGTGGATTTTCCTTTCCATGAGCCAATCTCCACGATGACGCCCCTTCCCGTGCACGCTTTTGCAGAGTCAAAAAGCGCGCATAACTCACGCTTTGACGCCCATCCTTGTATTGGGCAAGCAAATCTTTCTATACGCATCCATTCTTCTGCAGTTGACATACTTTTTACTCGCTTACTTTTCAGGGCTTCCCATCTTGCTAAATAAAAATGCGGCGAGGTTATGTATCTGCTCGCTGTATTTCCCAAGATACAGCGCGGATTCAATATCCCACATTGTGATTAAATCAATTGGAACGCTTTCTGCGAAGAGCGCAGTCAAGAAATCAATAAGTTGTTTCTCGTCGTGCCTCGAGTCTTTCAAGAGATCGCTCACCACATACGGCAGTTCGTGTATGTTTTCGCACTTTGTAACCGAAGGAAAGATGTTGTAAAAAGCATCACCGAACGTAATAGCAGGTTTCCCAAACAAGACACCCTCCCAGCCGCATGTTCCGGTGAGCGTTATGATAATCTTAGCATGTTGCACTACCTTTAGACCGGTTTCTGTCGGCGGAATCAGTTTGACATTTGGTATATTCTTGAGTTTTTTGTAAAACGCACGTGTTCGGTAACTATACATTGCCGGGTGTTCTTTCACATAGAGTGTATAGCCGACCGGCAGTGAAGCGGCAGCCTGTGTGGCAAGCCAGAGCTGGTCTGTATAAAATCTTGAAAACAGAGTGGTTGCCATCTCTGGTTCAAGCTGGAGTGGGAAGAACGCATATGGCTCGGAGTAATCCGGTGTATCGTACAAATCGTCAAATCCAATAAGCACACGAAGTTTACGCTTGCAGCGGTCAAAAAGATGGTGCCACGGTTTTACTACGCTCGGGTCATCTTTATGAGTGTTTTTCAGATAATCAATCCATATCTTTAGTAAAAAAGCGAGGGATGCATACATTCTACCGAATCTCAAAAAAGAAAATTGACGTTTCCTGGTAAGGTGTCTGATATCAGGAGTATCTTGAATTGAGTAGGTGGACGGCTTAGAACGGAATTCTTTCAGAAAAGATAGCGCGCTCTCTTTTTCTTTTTGCAAAAAAATCTCTCCTTTTCGGATTTTATTAAACAGTGATCCAATGTAGCTAAAGGTTTCATACTTTTCTGTGGCGGTTAAGAGGTTACGTACACCGGAAGAAGCCATCAGGAATACCTGTATGCCTCTTTTTTTTGCGGCTTGATAGAAAAATAAAGTACTTATATCGGTAATGACAGGAAGCAATAGAACATCGGGTTTTTCCTTATCTAGGAAATTGGTGACGGCTTTTGTTTCTGCCTGAAGAATGCGCAGCATGTCTTCGTAGCTGTAGCGCGGTTTGTCATAGGGGTATTCACGTATATACTGGCCGTGTCTTACGATACGGTCATTTTCAAAATACGGCCAGAGATTGGGCATACCAAAGTCATGCTCAAGTCGCGAGAGGTACGCAAGGTCAAGCGTTTCGTAGCGGTATGCATTAAATACATCTTCGTAGAGCAGAAGAGAGGTGTACGCAATGTCTTTTTGCGATGTAAGAAATGCTAAACTATCGCGGAGTTCAACGAATCCGCAAAATTCCTCAACACCAAGTTTCTTCAGTTCTTTTGCGATTGCGTGGCCTATATACGCGAATCTCCGCTGAAGCATTAAACATACTTTCATAGATGTATCTGGAAACAAGTGCAACTGTGCTAAAGTTACACGTATAGTACACCATCATATAGAATATCAATATTATTCCCTGCGTGGATGTTAAGAGACCACAAGACAAGTTTCTTCCGGCTACGTGTGTCGTTAGTCGTTTGATTTCGTCTAAAACGCTTCGCGAGATTTGCGACCCGATTCCGCGCCACACGACTGGCCTGGCTCTATCTATAAGCTTGTGGACGAGCAAGTTAATGTTATACTGCTGATGCCACGCAATTTCCCAAGCGCTTATGCATGAAATACCCAGCATACAAAAGAACGCTCCAATCTATGTTGCAGGACACCGAGGACTCGTTGGTTCTGCAATTGTACGCGCACTTACATCACAGAGGTATACTAACCTTATCTGTCGTACGCACGGCGAGCTTGACCTGATTGATGCAGTTGCGACAACAGCATTTTTCGAGCGGGAAAGACCCGAATACGTATTTCTTGTAGCCGCGAAAGTCGGTGGCATTATGGCAAATATGACGTACCCTGCTGATTTTATTTACCAAAATTTGGTACTGCAGAGTAATGTCATCCATGCCGCGTATCGTGTACGAGTCCGCAAGCTATTGTTTTTAGCGAGTTCTAGCATTTACTCGCGCCACGCAATTCAGCCGTTCAAGGAAGAATATTTTTTGAACAGTCCTCTTGAAGAGACAACCGAGCCGTATGCCATCGCTAAGATAGCGGGCATCGCAACCTGCCAAGCGTACAACAAACAGTACGGCACGCATTTTTTAAGTGCCATACCAGCAAATTTATACGGTCCGAATGACAAGTTTGACCTTGATAATTCACACGTCATTCCCGGACTTATCCGACGGTTCCACGACGCGAAGATGTCACAGGCGAAGTCCGTGTCGCTGTGGGGAACTGGTGCTGCACGGCGCGAGTTCTTGTACGTTGACGACCTAGCAGAAGCGTGCCTGTTTCTCATGGGCCACTATGACGATTCAGAAATTATCAATGTCGGTACTGGAGAAGATGTTTCTATCCGGGAACTCGCGGAGCTGGTGAAAGAAACAGTCGGTTTTCACGGTTCAATTGTTTGGGATGCGACAAAACCAGACGGTACTCCGAAGAAAGTGATGGATATCACTCGAATAACTAAACTTGGATGGAAGGCGCGTACCAAGCTCCGGGACGGTATCCATCTCTCCTATGAGTGGTACCTAAGAAACTGTCTGAAACACCCGTACACTCCGAAGCATTGAAATAGAAATTGACCAATTTACAACACCATAACTATGAAATACTGCATTGTTACAACTACCATTAATGTTCCGCGACTCCTTTCTGCGTATGTAGAGGACTGTCGTCATTTTGGTCACGACTGTGTATTTGTCGTGGTTGGAGATAAACAGACGCCGCGCGCAGCCGAAACGTATTGCAAAACGCTCGCCAAAAGAACCGGCACAGAAATCGTGTATATGGATGTCTTAGACCAAGAACGTTATCTGGCGAGATTTCCGGAACTTCGACGATATCTTCCGTATCGTTCAGTGCAGCGGCGCAATGTTGGGCTGCTCTACGCGTATGAGCGTGGCGCGGATGTACTCGTGACGATTGACGACGATAATTTTCTTCAGACTAAAAATTTTCTTGGTGCGCATCGGCTCGGGCGCTCAAGCTTAGATGTGGCGAGAGCACGAGACGGTTGGTTTAATGTCTGCTCGTTTCTGCGGGAAAAAAACAAGCGCGAGTTCTTCCATCGTGGCACTCCGCTCGAGGCACGGTTTATGCAGGGTGGCGTGCGGATGCAGAAAAAAGAAGTATATGTAGCCGTGAATGCTGGGCTGTGGCTGGAAGACCCAGACATAGATGCTCTGACGCGCCTCTACTTTCTAGGCAATCCAATTCGTTCAATTGCATACAGCCGAAAGAAAAACTTCGCGCTTGCTCCCCAAACCTGGAGTCCGTTCAACTCCCAAAATACCGCACTCGCGCGCGAAGTTCTGCCGGCATATTTCTTAAGCCCAACAGTTGGTCGCTACGATGATATCTTTGGCTCATATGTGGTGCGGAGAATTGCAGATCACCTCGGACATGCAGTGTCATACGGATTTCCGCTCGTTGCGCAACACAGGAATCCGCATAACCATTGGAAGGACTTCCTTGAATTGGAAGCCACAGGGCACAGATTGGTCGGGGTGTTTACTGTTGCGCTCCGTAGCATCCGTGTCGTAGGTAGAGATTATCACGCTTGCTACAGCGAGATTATTCGTTCACTCCCGAAAGCACTTTTCAGTACTGGTAAAACATTGACCGCAGAGGAACGGGCATATTTCTTGGGGTATGTGAGCGGTATGAAAGTCTGGCACGCAACTTTTGACCGCATTCTTGTATAATACCTGCGTATTGCCGTAACGGCACGTAATGTCCTATGGTTATATTAAAGCTTATTTTGATTAGCTAGCGCCATCTCTTATGGAACAGGAGCCGGAACTTACAGAAGGATATCAATATACGCGAACGCGCTATGACCGCTTCATCGCCAAAACGAAAGCGCACTGGTATGCGGCAGTGGAGCCACGACTTTTGCGGTTGGCACGGTTTTTGCATGAGAGTGAATACCAAGACACATCTGAAAAGCCGCTTATTAGCATCATGATGCCGACGTTTAAACGTGGGCAGCTTCTCATTGACCGTACACTACCTTCAATTCTTGCGCAGACCTACCAGAATTTTGAAGTGATTATTGTCGGCGACCGGCGCATTGACAATACGGAGAAACTAATCCAAAACCTTAATCATCCAAAAGTTCATTTTTATCACCGTGCAGAGTACACGCATTACCCTAAGGATGTGAAAGCGCGTTGGCATGTCGGCGGCGGACCCCAACGTAACCGCGGACTTTCGCTTTCGCGTGGGAAGTGGATTGCCGAGCTTGATGATGACGATATTTTCACCCCAGACCATCTTGAGACGCTTCTATCACATGCGCAGAAGAATAATCTTGAGTTTGTTTCAAGTTCTAATGTTATGCGGAGGCGTGGGGTGGATTATGTCGTAGATTCCGGTTGGGAGACCCCGTTAGTCGGTGGCATCTCAACTTGGCTGTACCGGTCATATCTCACCTTTTTCCGCTATAATATGGATTCTTGGCGAAAGGGATATAATCGACCACAAGATTATGACCGTGCTATGCGAATGTACAAGGCTGGCGCACGTACTGGATTTATCAAAAAAGTACTGGCTTACAGTTATCCGGTGCCTGGCTCTGGTCTCACATCGGTTGGTCTCGACGCAATCGAGGAGCGGACCGGACTTAAACTTCGCTAGACACAAATGCCATGAGGATTGGTTTTTACCTACAACGCCATATGAAAAAATGGTTCGCGTGAATCTTTCAAAAAACATCCGTATTATTCCACGGCTGGATATCAAAGGGCCAAATGTGGTGAAGCCGGTACACACCGAGGCGCTCCGGGTAGTCGGCAACCCGAAAGAGTTGGCGGCGCGCTACTACCGCGAGGGGGCTGACGAGCTTCTCTATCTTGATATCGTCGCGAGTTTGTATCAGCGAAATCTTGATTTCGAGCTGTTGAAACAGGTAACCGACGGCATCTTCATTCCCGTCACGGTCGGCGGCGGTATCCGTTCACTCACCGATATCACCAACGCGCTCCGTGCCGGAGCCGACAAAGTGGCGATTAACACGTACGCGATACATCATCCCGAATTCCTGACGGCAGCGGCGAAAGAATTCGGCTCGCAATGTATCGTCCTGTTTATCGAAGCGAAAAAGCAACCCAGTGGTTCCTATGAGGCGTATACCGATGGCGGACGCGAACACTCCGGTGTTGACGCGATTGACTGGGCGAAGCGGGGCATTGACCTCGGTGTCGGCGAGATTCTGATATCTTCCGTCGACCGTGACGGGACGCGGAAGGGCTTTGACAACGAACTTCTCCGGCGTATCGGCGAGTTTGCGCCGATACCGGTTATCGCGCACGGCGGAGCAGGTAGCATGGAATCATGCGTCACTGCGGTACGGGAAGGAAAGGCCGACGCACTTTCCGCATCGTCGGTATTCCACTACGGTGATTTCACTATCGGGGCGCTCAAAACATTTCTTACTGAGGCCGGCGTTAACGTACGACGAGTATGAGCACAGGTGCAAAAGAACTAGTTATCGTGGATTATGGTGTCGGGAATCTTCAGAGCCTGAAGAGAGCTTTTAACTTTTGTGGCGTAGAGCCGGTTATCTCTGAAGACCCTGACGTCGTCGCCGTTGCCGATATACTGGTTCTTCCTGGAGTCGGCTCGTTTGAGGCCGGCATGCGTGGCCTCAAACTTCGTGGTCTTACCGAAGTTGTGAAACGGGTTATCAAATTTCAGGAGCTTCCCGAAAAAGAAAAAATCCCACAGGTCGGCTGGAACAGTGTGCTTCCTTCAGCATCAGTTTCGTGGAGAGGCACCATCTTCAATGGCCTTGAGAAAAGATGTATTGTGTATTTTGTCCATTCGTATATCTTCAAGCCCGAAGATACGCAAAATGTGCTAGGAGAGACAATCTATGGAGGCCTCACATTTTGCTCGGCGGTGCGCAAGGGAAATGTCTACGGAACACAGTTTCATCCCGAAAAGAGCGGGACCGTCGGGCTTGAGATACTTAAGAATTTTGTTACGCTAGTAAACTAAGTTGTATGGCAAAACGAGAATCAGAATCAAAAGAACTTGAAACAAAGTACGGACTTCCCCGTGATGTCCGGTTTTGCGCTCGGTGCATCATTTCGAACCAACGGCCGAATTCCACCGTGGAATTCACGCACACCCGCGACTCCAAAAAGAAGACTATTCATTTTGATACGCAAGGCGTCTGTGATGCCTGCAGATTTGCGGAAAAGAAGCAAAGCGAAATAGACTGGAAAAAACGCGACGAGGAACTTCGGGAGCTTTGTGACAGGTTTCGCAAAACGAACGGCGAGTACGATTGCATCGTGCCCGGTTCGGGAGGCAAAGACAGCTTTTACGCGGCGCATATGCTGAAGTACGTCTATGGCATGCATCCGCTCACGGTGACATGGGCTCCACATCTGTACACCGACTGGGGTTGGAAGAATTTTCAATCGTGGATTCACGCGGGGTTTGATAACTATCTGCATACGCCAAACGGCCGAGTACACCGACTGCTCACGCGCCTTGCCGTCGAAAATCTATTTCATCCGTTCCAGCCGTTTATCCTCGGCCAGAAGTCTCTCGCCCCCAAGCTCGCGCTCCGTTTCAACATCCCGCTCGTTTTTTATGGGGAAAACGAAGCCGAGTACGGCAACGCGCTCGCGGACCTCGAAAAGGCGGAACGCGACTGGTCGTATTTCACCTCGTCCGACAAAACCAAAGTGTTTCTCGGCGGGGTTTCTGTCTCGGAACTGCAAAAAAAATACGGAGTCGACGCAGCAGACCTGAAGCCGTATTTTCCCGGGAACCCCAAGGATATGTCGAAGCTCGGACTTGAAGTACATTTTCTCGGATACTATCTCAAGTGGCACCCCCAATCCGCGTACTACTACGCGGTGGAACATGGCGGCTTTCAAGCCTCTCCCGAGCGCACACCCGGTACGTATAGTAAGTACAACTCGATTGACGACAAGGTGGACGACCTGCACTATTACACGACGTTCGTGAAATTTGGCATCGGGCGTGCGTCCTATGACGCCTCGCAGGAAATTCGCAATGGGGAGATAACGCGCACGGAAGGTGTCGCTTTGGTGAAGCGATTCGACGGGGAATATCCAACACGATTTGAAAAAGAACTTTTTGAGTACTTGAGCATATCACCCAAAGAATTTCCGCTTGCCCACAAGGAGTTCGCGCATCCCGAGATGACCCGTCAGTATTTTATGAAACTCGCCGATTCGTTCCGCTCGCCACATTTGTGGAAGAAGGAAGGTACAGAATGGAAGCTTAGACATACCTTAGAGCCTGTTCATAATCTAACCGTATTCTATGGCTCAACATAAACACTTGCCTGCCGAACTGTCCAAAATTCTGCTACAAATCGCGTCTTTCTCGTCAGCGTACCTCGATATGCTTGCCTCGAAATCCGCAATTTTCGCAACGAATTTTGAACATTTCGCCTAGGCATTAGATTTTGAACAGGCTCTTACGTTAAACAACCATGAAATTACTCGCCGTCATACCCGCCCGTGCGGGCTCCACACGCCTTCGCAATAAAAACATCCGGAATTTTTGCGGGAAGCCGCTTATCGCCTACGCCATCGAGCAGGCGAAACGACATCCTCGTGTTGATCGGGTCATTGTCGATACCGATTCACAAGCTATCGCCGATGTTGCGATTGCCTACGGAGCGGAAGCGCCGTTCCTGCGGCCGGCGGCACTCGCTACCGCAACCGCTGGTATCAATGATGCGCTTCTGCTCCTGCTTCAAAGACTGCGGGAGAAAGAAAAGTATGTATCGACGCATGTACTGCTTCTCCAAGCGACATCACCGCTTCGTAGTGACGAAGACATTACCGAATGCATACGGGTAATGGAAAAGACCAAGGCGACGACCGCCATAACCGTGGTGAGTACTCACCCCCAGCTTCACAACCTGTCGCCGAACGGAGAAATAGTTCTGGCGAATAAGAGGAAAGTTAATTCGACGAACAGTCAGGCATGGCCCCAAGGATATCTTCAGAACGGCGGCGTATACATCGTGAAGACTTCCGCGTTTCTCCTCGAGAAAGAGATTGAGACTAAACATACGTACGCCGTTATCTCGGAAAAATGGCGCGCCGTCGATATTGATACTCCCGAAGATTTCGTAGTAGCCGAGTATCTGTATACAAAGAAAGACGCGATTAAAAAAGATATTACCGATTTTAACTAACGAATCATGCCAAAGAAAAAAGTCTGTATCACTTGTTTTTTTACGGTGAAAATGAAGCCGGCAGATATAATTCAATCGATGATAAGATAGACGATCTTCATTACTACACTACCTTCAAATTCGGTATCAGGAGAGCGTCACATGATGCTTCTCAAGAGATTCGGAGTGGTGATATGATACGCAGAGGGAGTATTGCTCTTGTCAGACGTTTCGATGGTGAATATCCAATACGATTTGAAGAAGAATTGTTTGGCAGTTTAAACTCCCGGTGACTGAATCACTAAGACAGCACAAACCTTAATTGCAGAAGTCATTCACCCGTGACATAAGCATGTCAGTATGCGAATGATATAAACTATCCGAGTCACCACGAATAAGACAACTCACGCTCGAGTGCAAAGTTGTTCGGATGACTGGGTAGGAGTTTAGCACTTCGCGGCGGCCCACTTAATCTTTCTTTTCTTATCATGGGATTTCTCGTAGGTATTCTGACTGGATTTTTCACTTCGGTCGGCAATAACCAATTAAAGAAACTGGCGGGAGTGCCAGCTTCGTTCATTGTCAGTAACCAATTTGTGATTGGAACTATCATGTTGGCAATAGCCGTTTCCTTGTTTGGAAACTGGGAATTGCCTCCTCTTGCATTTTTTGCACTGCTCGTGATACTCACCACTATCGAATATCTCAACTCGTATATATACGCGAGAGCACTTCAACTTTCTCCCCAATCTCTTGTTGGTCCACTCTATTCTCTTTCGGTTGTCTTTCTCGCCCCTCTTGGAATACTGTTTTTGGGTGAGACGCCAAACATGTCTGGGTGGCTCGGCATCATCCTCTCGGTTGTAGGTTCGCTACTACTTGGTTTTGATACGGGAGACCCTGGAATCCGTCCTGCTGTGCGCGCTCTGCTTAGGGAGCGGGGAAGTTATTTTATGCTCGGCTCGGCGCTGCTTTCCGCCGTCGCCGTCATTCTCACCAAATTCTCATACGTCTCCGTGCCCCCGCTCCTTTCCGGGTTTTGGATTTATGTAGGACTCACGGTCATTTCCACGGGTATAGCGTTTAGGAGAGGTCTTCCCGTGGTTTCAAAAGAGTTGAGCATGCCATTTTTGTACCTTCTTCTTGCCACAGGTTTTGGGGTGGTTTTTCACTATATCGGTCTCGCACTTATCCCCGCGGCTTACTTTATTGCTTGTAAGCGCTCCAGCGTTCTATTTGATGTCGTATTGGGGAGGGTGGTGCATGGCGAAACGCACTTTCGCTCCCGCCTTTTGGGAGCGTTTGTTATGTTTGTGGGGGTATTGCTTGTAATGTTTTCCGGGAGAACTTTTTAGGTTAGGGGGAGTTATACACAAGGCGGGAGCAGAGGACCAACAATTTGCATTGAAAGAATTTTCTTATATTGTATTTATCCATGATTCTTCTTGAAAATTGCCGATGTCTTCCGTCCCCCCACATCTCTAAGGAGAAAAAGAAAGAAATCTTGAAATTAGGACATCACGCCAGTTCGGGATGTATCACAATTCATTAGTTTAGTATACGATTTCTATGTCAAAAACATCTAAGCAAGTATTTATCACCGGCGGTGCCGGATTCATCGGGCAGGCGGCAGCGAAAGCCTTCGCTAAAGCGGGTTACCGTGTAAAGACTTTTGACCTCTCCTCGCCCAAGGAGAGCATAGGGGAGCATGTAACCGGAACCATCATGTTTCCGGAAGAACTCTATAATGCCATGAAGGGTTCTGACTATGTCGTGCATCTTGCGGCCATGCTCGGGGTGAAGCGAACGGAAACAGCACGGCTTCAGTGTCTGACCGTAAATACCATAGGTACCATCAATGTGCTTGATGCGGCGGTTAAGGCGGGCGTGAAGAAAATAGTATTCGCCTCGTCGTCAGAGGTATACGGCGAACCTATCAAGACACCGCTTTCGGAAACCGACATTGTGTTTCCGAAATCCGTCTACGCGGTCTCAAAATTGGCCGGAGAAGAGTACATGCGGGCGTACAAGCAAAGCCACGACCTCGATTTTTCGATTGTCCGTTTTTTTAATGTGTACGGTCCGGGGCAGGTTGCGGAATTTGTGATGCCGAATTTTATCAAAGCCGCGCTTGCGGGAATGCCTATCCCAATAAACGGAGACGGGACGCAGGTGCGCTCATTCTGCTACGTGGATGACGCGGCGCGCGGAGTCCTCCTTTCGCTTGAGAGCAAGAAAGCGAACGGTGAGGTATTCAACATCGGCAACGATGCCGCGGCTATTTCTCTCAATGACCTCGCGCACAAAGTGCTCACACACGCCGGCAAAAACAGGAAACATGTCGTGTATCTCAAAGAACATCAAGCTGACCGTCTTCACTCGCGCGAGATCAAGACCCGTACGGCAGATATTACCAAGGCTCGAAAAGTGCTGAAGTACAAACCCAGTGTACACCTCGATGAAGGTATCAAGCGCATTATCAAAAGCCGGAATATCCCCGACTCGAAAGCGCTTTAATTTCTTCACCCATGAACAACAACATGATTCACTTCGGTTCTGTTTCCGTCGGCGAAGGGAAACCTTGCGTGGTTATCGCGGAGGGGTGTGATAACCACGGCGGGAGTCTCACGAAGGCAAAAGAAATGGCCGCGGCGGCAAAAGAGTCCGGCGCAGACATTATCAAATTCCAGTTGCACCTCCCCGACGAGGAAATGGTGAAAGATGAAATGGATAAAGTTTCTTCCGGCGGTGCGTTTAAGCAGTGGGGGTCACTCTACGGCTTTATCAAAGCTCACCAGCTTTCGGTGGAAGGCCATGCCGACCTTATGGCCTACTGCAAAAAAATCGGCATAGAGTACCTCTGCACGCCGTTTTCACTGAGGGCCGCCGAGCTCCTGCGCGACATGGGCGCGACCGCCTTCAAAATCGGTTCCGGCGAAACCGAGGATTTGCCCATGCTCGAGGAGGTGGCGAAGATGGGGAAACCGATGATGATAGCGACTGGTATGACAACCAAGGAAGAACTCGACGGGACGGTCACAACGATGCGTGCCATCGGCACGCCATTTTGTCTTGCCCATTGTATTTCGGTCTATCCCGTAAAACGCCTGCGAGATTTGCATTTCGGAACCATCGCCGCTTACAGGGAGCGCTACGACGTACCGGTCGGCTGGTCGGACCACACGCCGCCCGAAGGCATCACCGATGAAGAATCGGGCCGACAGTTTTCCGAAAATGAAATTCTCGCGGTGGCGCTCGGATGCGGCGCGAAGTTCATCGAAAAACACTTCACGCTTGACCGCGCCACGAAAGACGCCGACAGCTACTTCTCGCACGATCCGCAGACTCTGAAAAGCCTTGTAGAAAATGTCCGGCTTTGGGAACGTGCGCTCAAGGAACGTGACGGCGTGCTGACGGGAGAAAAAGGCGTCCGTTTGTGGGCGAAGCGAAGTCTTGTCGCTGTAGCGGATATTACCCGCGGTACGCCGCTTACACGGGAGCTTTTTACGTCCAAGCGTCCCGGCGTCGGCGTGCTCTCAAAAGGATATAAAGCCGTTCTTGGCAAGAAAGCCTCGCGCGACATTGCTGCGGGTGAAATAATCTACCCAAAAGATTTGTTGTAGAAGTCTATGCGAACGATATGCGCAATGACGGCCAATCGGGCGGACTTTAGCCGCATCGAAACCATACTCGAAGCGCTACAAAAACGCTCCGACGTAGAGCTTTCGCTTGTCGTGCTCGGTTCGCATATCATGGAGCAGACGGGAAAAACGATCGAAGAGATAGAGCGGAAAGGATTTTCGATCACTGAAGTCGTCAAGAGCGGCCGGACCGGAGATACTCCTGCCGACATGGCCGCGTCGGTCGGCTCGTACATTGCGGAGCTCACGAAAGTTTTAGAGCGCCTCTCGCCCGATATCGCACTCGTGCCGGTTGACCGCTTCGAATCGCTCGCCATGGGGACCGCCGCGGCACTTATGAATATCTGCGTCGCGCACATTCAGGGCGGGGAAGTGACCGGTACCGTCGATGAAAGCATTCGCCACGCGCTTACTAAGCTCTCGCATTTACATTTCGTTTCAACCGAAGAGTGCCGGAAACGCGTCATTAAAATGGGCGAGCCCAAGCAGTTTGTGTTTAACGTCGGCTGTGCGGGCACCGATCTTCTCTTGCGGGTTACGCCACTCTCCCGCGAGGCGACACTACAGGCGCTGAACGAGGGTGTTGCCGAAACGGAAAAGTTGGATCCGAAAAAGCCTTACCTACTCTTTTTGCAGCATCCGGTTACAACCGAATTTGGAGAGAGTGCTGCCCAGATAACCGAGACACTAGAAGCACTTTCCGGCTTTGACGAGCAACTCGTTGTGCTTTGGCCCAACATCGACGCGGGGAGCGACGCGGTGTCCCGTGCTCTCAAAAAATATCAAACCTCTTCCAAACGGCCGTTCGTTATTTTCAAGAATATCCCGTCGGGGCTGTACGCGAACGTGCTCCGAAACGCATCGGCTATGGTTGGAAATTCCTCGAGCGGCATCCGCGAAGCCTGCTACTTCGGCACGCCGGTCGTGAATGTCGGTTCGCGGCAGAACCGCCGTGAGCGGGGACACAATGTAACGGATGCCAGTTATGACCGTTCGGCAATTTCAAAAGCCGTTTCAAATCAGCTCGCGCACGGCACGTACAAACGGGAAGACGTGTACGGAGACGGAAAAAGCGGCGAGCGGGTCGCAGAGCTTCTCGCCACTGCTCCGTTGCCTCCCATTCAGAAGGTGATAACCTATTGAAACCATGACCTGTGTCATTTGCGGCTCAACCAAACAAAGCGTCATCCGCGACACCCTTCGGTATGGGGTGAAGCGCGATGTCCTCCGTTGTTCGAAATGCGGACTCGTCTTTCTTGCCTCGCAGAAAGGGACGGACACCTATTATGCAGGCAAGGAGTACCGCAAACGCCACGGTCCGACTCCCGGCAAGGCATCCTCAATGCGCGAGATTTTCGATGCTTATTTTCCGCACCAGGGTCCGATTGTGAAGGCGCTTAAGAACCACCTGCGACCCGGAATGAGTGTGCTTGATGTCGGATGCTCCACCGGACACTTTCTTGCCGCCCTCAAAGGAAAGGTAAAAACTCGCGTCGGACTCGAACTCGGGCAGGACGAAGCCGCGTTTATCCGCAAGAACCTTGATTTTAAAGTCTATACCGAACCCATCGAATCCGCGCGTATAGACGAAGGTCCGTTCGACCTCGTCACCGCCTTTCAGGTTCTCGAGCATATTCCCGAACCTGTTTCGTTTCTCCGGGGCATCGCGAAGAATCTCAAACCAAACGGACTTCTGTATCTCGAGCTACCAAACATCGATGACGCACTCCTTTCGGTGTTTAAGGTAAAGGGCTACGCCGATTTCTACTACCGGGAGCCGCACGTGTCCTACTATTCGAAAAACACACTTATGGCTTTGCTTCGAAAGACCGGATTCAACGGAGAAGTGAAAACGGTCCAGCGCTACAATTTTACGAATCAGATGCGCTGGATTCTTACCGGCAAACCGCAGACGACCTTCGCGCAGGGAAACGGAACGCCGGTGCTCGTGACCGACGAAAGCGTCCCGTCAAGAATACGAGCTTCACTCAACGTTTTTTTTAAGGACGCCGATATACGCTACCGAAAGCTTATCGAACAAAACGGAGCAGGGGACAATCTAACCTTTTTGGGGCGTAAAACGTTATAGAATGTATGTCAATAAGGACTCACGCGACACTTATGGGTCGGGTTGTTATGAAGAGGATTAGGTTGCAAAACCTATTTTCTTTGTGCTCCCGCGCATTCGGTCCGTATAAGGCGGCGGTTGTTGGTATGGCGATTCTTAGTTTTTTAAGCGGTACCCTTGAAGGCGTCGGCATTACTACCGTTATCCCGCTTTTTTCCGTTATCGTCGGAGGAGAAGCTACCGACGTCATTTCACACGCGATAGCCGGCCTGTTCGCTTTCCTGCACCTCCCCTTTACGGCGAAGTTTCTGCTGGGGTTCATGGTGTGTTTGTTTTTTGCCAAAGCCGTTTTTCTTTTCTTCTCACAGCAACTTACCGCACATGTAACTTCCGACTTTGAAAAAAAGATGCGCAGTTCACTTCTGCGCCTTACCTTTACGGCGAATTGGCCGTTTCTTTCTTCACAGAAAGTTGGGCATCTCGACCAGATGCTCACGACGGAAGTTTCCAACAGCTCAGCGATACTCCTGTATCTTAGCAACGCGATTTTCGTGCTCGTCAACCTGTTCGTCTACAGCTTCCTTGTGTTCAATATTTCTCCTTCAATCGCCGCGCTCACAGTATTTTTCGGAGCCGTTGTCTTTTTCATCTTTATGCCGCTTATGCAGAAAACACGGATGACGTCGGAAAAAATGGTGCGCCGAAATAAGGAACTTGCCCACTACGCGAGCGAGCATATCATCGGTGCGAAAACGCTGAAGGCGATGCGTCTTGAAGAGCCTGTTTTCTTACGTGGGACATTCCTCGCCGAGAAGATGCGCGGACTCTATCTCCGGCTTTCATTCCTGAAAAACATAACCGGTGCACTCGTGCAACTCGCAGGCGTTTTCTTTGTAGTCGGCCTCTTTATTTTCCTCTACAAAACCTCGGTGTTTCAGTTCGCTTCGTTTGCCGTTGCTGTCTATGCGCTGAATAAGGTCTTCAGTAATGTTCAATTTGCCCAATCAAGCGCGCACGCGATCAGCATGCAAATACCGTATCTTGAAAGCCTTCTTCGCCATATCGACGAAGCCACGCTAAGTGGCGAGACGGAAACCGGACACGGGGATTTTTCCTTTACACATGAACTTGCCTTTAACAAAGTGGACTTTGCCTATTCCGGCAAAGATGCGGCGCTTTCCTCCGTCGGTTTTACGGTTAAGAAAGGTGACATGGTTGGGATTGTAGGTCCGTCTGGAGCCGGAAAGACCACATTGGTTGACCTACTGCTTCGCCTCATTGTGCCGCAGGCAGGAAGTATTCTTCTTGACGGAAAAGATATCAGCGATATCAGTCTCTCGAAATGGAGGGGGCATATAGGATATGTTTCGCAGGAAATATTCCTGCTGAACGATACGATTGAAAACAATATACGTTTTTACGATGCGGCCATGACCACGGAACATATCATTGAAGCCGCGAGGCTTGCCAATATCTACGATTTTGTTGATTCGCTTCCCGAAAAATTTAAGACCATCGTCGGTGAGCGGGGAGTCCTCCTTTCGGGCGGACAAAAACAACGCGTCGTGCTTGCGCGTGTGCTTGCTCGGAAGCGTGAAATCCTCGTGCTTGACGAAGCCACCAGCGCGCTTGATAACGAATCAGAAGTCCTGATACAGAAAGCCATTGAAGGACTTCGCGGCAGGATGACCGTACTTGTCATCGCGCATCGCCTCTCCACCGTGAAGGCTTCGGATAAGCTTATCGTGCTTGCCGAAGGGAAGGTCGTGGAAACAGGTTCGCCCGAAGCGCTTCTCAAAGACAAGGATTCGTATTTTTCCAAAGTAAATAATCTTCGAAACTGATATGCGGCTTTTTCTTATACAGTGGAGTGGCAAAGAATTGGGAATGATTGATGTCGTGAAGCGTTTACAGCGCGACTATACGATTGCGTATTGGGTGCTACCCAATATCGAAAAAGAGGTGGATAAGGGAGAGTTCCCCTCGACAATCTTTCATGAACACGCAGATGCTCTTCAGGGGAAGCCAGCACCGGATGTGGACGTATCGGGTTTCGAGCCGCCGAGCGCACAGCTGCTCGAAGAGCTCTCGACCACTGAATCAGTTGTTCTTACCATGATGAATAAGCTTCTCGGTCACCTGTCGGTTACCGAGCGCAAACGTCTCTATTACCGGATACTCGGTTATTGGTCCGGTGTCTTCAAAACACATCGCCCCGATGTGGTTATCTTTCCACTTGTGCCGCACACAGTCTATGACCTCGTTATCTACGACCTAGCCAAGTCTTTGGGAATCCGGACCGTCATGTTTACGGCCACGCAGGACTTTATACGCCTCATGCCGATGACCGATTTTGTTGAAGGTATTTCCAAACTTAACCGCGAGTTTACGGCACGGGAGAATGAACGGGTCACGCTTAGTGATATCGCTGTAGATATACGAGCGTACATCGCCAAACACACTGAAGCAAAGGGCGATCCCACCCCCCCGAATATGCGGAATATGAAGGAAAAGTACGGGACGAAAAAATCAGTCATTCTTGCGCGCGCGGTCAAAGACCTGACCGTATTTCAAAAAAGCTTTCACTATCTGCGCAAGCGGTTTGGCGCCAATCTAGAACGTGAATACCAGAATGTCTCGCGCATTCCCGATCTTTCAAGGAAATTTGTCTACGTTCCGCTCCAGTTTCAGCCCGAAGCCACCACCTCGCCCCTTGGCGGTGTCTTTGTTGACCAGCGGCTTCTCATAGAGACGCTTTCCGCAGCGCTTCCCAAAGACTGGGTTATCTACGTGAAGGAACACCCGCGCCAGTTCATCTTCTACGGCTTGAATTTTTCGCAGTATCGTTATCGGGGATATTATGAGGGTATCGCTAAACTCCCGAATGTTCGTATTGTTCCCACAGGTACGGACACATTCTCGCTCATCCAGGCCTCGCAGGCGGTGGCGCTCAATACCGGCACTGCGGGGCTTGAGGCGGTACTTCGTGGGAAGCCTGTGCTTGCGTTCGGATATGCGTGGTATAGAGGCTGTCCCGGGATATTTTCCGTTTCGGATACGGCCTCTTGCAAGGCGGTATTTGATACTATACTCTCTGGATTCTCAATTAACCGCAACAAGCTCATTACGTTTTTTGCCTGTGTGGACCGTGTGAGCTTTAAGGGGTATGTCGAGCCACATATGCAAAAACTTTGCGGATTGAGTCCTTCGGAAAACGCGGATGCTTTGACAAAAGCACTCATTGCGGAAATAGGTCGATTGGCTTACACTTAATTTCTAACGCTATGATGTTTTTACATCGTTTAAAAGACAAAATAGAAGATTTTAGCTACCGTCGCATTGCCTCCTGTCTAGAAAATGATAACCTATTGAGATAACCTACTAAGGAGCACTATACATCCCAACTACTCAAGGAAAATATGACCAATCAATATACACATAAGTGCGTGTTCGTCACCGGAGGCACGGGCTCGATTGGCTGGCAAATCGTGCTTGAAGCGCTCCGGCACCGCCCAAAGGAGGTTGTCGTCTACAGCCGCGATGAAACGGCGCAGTTCGAGCGCAAGTGGGAACTCCCGTCGGACGCGGCGGTCCGTTTTGTCATCGGCGATATCCGCGACAAAGAGCGTCTGCATGAGGCGATGCGCGGCAGCCACATCGTGTTCCATGCTGCGGCGCTCAAGCACGTGCCGATATGCGAGAGCAACCCTTCCGAGGCGGTGAAGACCAATGTTGTCGGTACGCAGAACGTGATTGATTGCGCCCTTGAACACAATGTGGAAAAAGTGATCGGCATTTCCACCGATAAAGCCGCGAACGCCAGCAACGTGCTCGGCAGCACCAAGTTCCTTGCCGAAAAACTTATGCGGGCTACGAATTTGCAGACAGGCGACCGGCAGACTAAATTCTGTTTCGTGCGGTTCGGTAATGTGCTGGGCAGCCGTGGCTCGGTGGTGCCGCTTTTTGTCGCGCAGGCGAAAGCCGGCGGTCCTCTTACGATTACCGATCCCGCGATGACGCGTTTTTTCATGACCCTTCCGCAGGCGGTAACGCTTATTTTCAAGGCTGCACAGCTTGTACGCAACCGCGAGATTTTCATCTTGAAAATGCCGACAGCCCGAATGGGGGATCTCGCGCAAGCGGTCATTTCGCTTGTCGTTCCGTTGGGAACGAAAAGAAAGAATATCGCGATACGTGTTATCGGCATCCGGGAGGGGGAACGCACTCACGAGGTAATGCTTTCGTATGAGGAATCTCGGGTCGCCCTTGAAACGGACGATATGTTCATTCTTTTGCCCGATTCTCATTCGTCTTCGGAACAGGGGTGGAAACAGTCCTATCCGTCTATGCGTCCGGCCCGCATCGGTGCGTATGAATCGCAAAAAGAGAAGACTCTTTCAGTTGCCGATCTCAAGAAGATGTTGGAACAGGATAACGTACTACGCCATGCAGACCTGTAAGATGTGCGATTCACCACAAAGAGCATACTCGTTCTCGGTAGTAACTCCTCACGCTCTTAACATCCCCCTTATTAAAGGGGGTGGACGCATTCTTATGCGCCGGGGGATGTTACCGAACACCCCTCCTGCCGAAGACGGCAGTGCTCCCCTTGCTTAGGGGAGATACAGACGAGTGTGAGGGGTTACTCTCGATAGAGTGGACACTTTGGCTACTTTGTACTATTTCATTAAACAATAGCGCGGCTCATAACGAGCACACTGTAAAATGACTCGAGAAAAACTGCTTGCAAACTTAGGGGAACACATGCGGGAGCTCTATGTTACCGGAAAGTATTATGTATCGGTACCGCCGATTCCCGACAAGAACTTTGAAGAGGGGTATTGGCACACGATTATAGACCCCGACGGAAAGAAGCGCGACCGCCTTGCCGAGAAGGACCAATGTCTTGCCGATATAGACTATGTGTTTGAGTACCTGAAAACCGTGAAGCACGGTTCGGTGCTTGATGTCGGTTGCGGACTCGGTTGGTTTCTCTCCGCGTTACCCAAGGGTTGGAAAAAATACGGACTTGAGGTCTCGAAAGTAGCCGCCGAGTATGCGGCAAAGTTTGGAGATATTTTCCATGGAACACTCCTTACGAGTCGTTACAAGGAAAATATGTTTGACGTGATTTTTATGCACCACGTCATAGAGCATCTCCCAAAGCCGGAAGATGATTTTAAAGTCATCAAACGGATACTAAAGCCTGGCGGACTGCTGATACTGGGTACCCCCGATTTTGATTCAGGTTGCGCACGTTTGTTCGGAAAAAATTACCGCCTGCTTCATGACGGGACGCATGTCAGCCTATTCTCAAACGACTCTCTTCATCGCTTTTTACGCGACAATGGATTCAGTATAGTGCGTGTTGAATATCCGTTCTGGAAGACACGGTTCTTCACCAAAGAAAATCTGATGCGCCTTTTCAACATCCGTGTTATGTCGCCACCTTTCTACGGCAATTTTATGACTTTCTTCTGCACCAATGAAAAATAAACCACGCATCGTGTCCGTACTGTTGGCCCGCGGCGGAAGCAAGGGAATACCTCGGAAGAACATCATACCTCTTGGAGGGAAGCCGCTCATACAGTATACGATTGACGCCTCAATACATGGAGGAGCTGATGAAACGTGGGTCAGTACGGACAGTGATGAGATTGCCGAAGTCTCTGAACGTCTTGGTGCGAAGATATTGAAACGACCCGCCGAACTTGCGGGCGATACGGCGTCCAGTGAATCCGCGCTCCTGCATTTCGCGGAGAATGTTGATTTTGACTGGCTTATCTTCATCCAGCCGACGTCGCCCCTCCTCCTTCCCGATGATATAAAAAAGGGAATAACGAAGATGAAAGAAGGGAAGTACGATTCGGTTTTCAGTGCCTACGAAGAGCATTGGATGGCGACGTGGGATGAGAAAGGACAGCCGCGGGGGTGGGATATCTTTCATCGTCCCCGTCGGCAGGATGCAGAACCAGTCTTCCGCGAGAACGGCGCGTTTTATATCACCAAAAAAGAGCATCTTCTCAAATCAAGACTTCGTTACAGCGGTATCATTGGTATCGTGGAGATGCCGTTCTATAGAAGCTTTCAGATAGATACGCAAGAGGACCTCGCCTTTGTTGAGAAAATTATATAAAAGCGGTATTGACCCCAGAGCAAGCCCTAGTTTTAAGGAACAAGCAATGCTCGTACTTTGTGGGGACAAGCCTTGCGGTAGTAAACCCTTATATCTGCGTCTAGCTCGGACGCCATGAAAACTAAGAAGTTTTCGCGGCTTTCCCTACGGGAACGGTACACCTTTCGCCTTTGAAGACAAACGCTCAAGGTCTTGCGGAAGCTCCACGTCTTCGCTTCCTCACCTCGCTAGCCGAAATAAACAGACATAGAATTCTCTCTCCCGATTCCGGCATACGTGAGAACTCAAGCGTACCAACTCTTTAATCGGAAAAGGTGTCCTCTACCTCTCCGCATATCGCGTGGATAAGGGCAATCTGTACTTCCTGTATATGCGTCGTACGCGTATCGGTAAGCGCTATCGTGATGTTGGCGCATCCAGCGAGCAACCCCCCGCTATTTCCTAGAAGACACACACTTGTTATACCAAGGGTTTTTGCTTTTTCCACGGCACGGACGATATTTTTGGAGGTACCACTTGTGGAAATACCGAAAAAAATATCCTCCGGTTTTGCGAACGCTTCAAGCTGTCTCGCGAATACATCTTCAAACTTATGGTCATTGCTCCACGCGGTAATGGTTGGAGAAGAAGTGAGAGCGATGGCGGGGCGTGCTCGGCGTTCTTTCATGAATCGTCCGACAAACTCGGTGGCGAAATGCTCTGCGTCTGCCGCGCTTCCACCGTTTCCGGCGATAAGCAGTTTACCGCCTTTGGCGAAGCACTTGGAAATAAGAGTAGCCGCTGCGCTCACATTTCTCATCAATACCGTGTCTTCACGTGCCGCATCAATGGCTGCGGCCGTTTCTTTCAAATGTTGTGTAATAAAGGTTTCCATATAGATTAGGACCTACGCAATCGGTGTCATTCTCCTGAAAAGGGGAATCCAGAACCTCATTAAAGGGCTTTATACTGGATTCCCGCCTCCGCGGGAATGACAGAAAAGTGCGAAATGCGTAAGTCCTACAGATGTTACTTTTTTCTTATAGATGAGTTGTATATACTATAACAATTCTTTATCGTTAAAGTAACACCATGAGTACGGTCATTGTAGGTAAGAAGAAAGTCGGCAACGAGCATCCTTGTTTTTTCGTTGCCGAAATAGGTATCAATCATAACGGCTCACTTGAAACGGCGAAAAAGCTTATTGACGCGGCTTTTGAGGCAGGGTGCGACGCCGTCAAATTTCAGAAACGGACTGTTGAAGTGGTGTATACAGCAGAAGACCTCGCGAAACCCCGTGACAATCCGTTCGGGCCGACGAACGGTCATTTGAAGCGGGGTCTTGAGTTCGGAGAGAAGGAATATGCCGAAATTGATCGTTATGTAAAAGAGAAAGGACTTTTGTGGTTCGCTTCTCCGTGGGATGAGCAGTCGGTGGACTTCCTCCACCGGTTCGACCCCCCTTGCTACAAAATCGCTTCCGCCAGCCTAACCGACGATGGACTCCTCCGTCATATACGTTCTAAAGGGAAGCCAGTGATGCTCTCTACGGGTATGAGCACCATGGAAGAAATTGAGCATGCCGTTAAAGTTTTAGGAAAACAGGATCTTGTGCTCCTGCATACGGTGGCAACCTATCCCGCGAATAATGAAGAGTTGAATCTCAAAATGATTAGAACGTTTCAGGAGAGATTTCCGAATGTGCTCATTGGTTATAGTGGACACGAGAAGGGGGTATCGCCTTCGGTTATGGCGGCTGTACTCGGAGCGTGCGTGATAGAACGTCACATAACGCTTGACCGCACTAGCTGGGGTTCTGATCAGGCAGCAAGCCTAGAGCCGAAAGGTCTTGAGCTTATGGTGCGCGACATTCGCACATGGGAGGTCTCAAGAGGTGACGGGGTGAAGCGAGTACTTGACACTGAAATCCCTGTGAAGAAGAAACTGCGCCGAAAGTGACTCCGCGCAGTCGGAGTCATCCCCACGACGGAACAGCAGTGAAGTAAGCCTGTGTCGTAGTGGAATAGTCGTAGACTGACTATCGTAGACTATGCGGGGATCCAGAGAATAGTGCATAATGGTACTCTCTATGTCCGCCCACGTTATTAGGAAAGGAATGATTGACGAGATGCTCGCGCTCGCTCCGCGGCAGGGGAAGCGATTACTTGAACCGCTTAAAGATATTTCCTCAAAGGAGAAGTTACCGTTTAACCTACTTGAGGAAACGAACGTATCTAATGACGCAGAAGTACACACTCATGAAGCCGACCTTTGGTATTGTTTGTCGGGGGAAGTGACGTTTATCTGTGGTGGTGAACTTGTTCACGGAATTCCGAGGAAATTAAAAGACGGAACCATAGATGAGCGCGAATGGAAGGCGAAGGAGATACGAGGAGGCGAAGCAATTATTCTCAAAGCGGGAGACTGGCTGCATATTCCCGCGGGCGTACCGCATCAACATCGTGCGGTCGGCACCGCGAAACTCATCATAATCAAAGTGCCGTCTGTTTCAGGATGAATGCCTAAAATTATCGCCCGTCTTTTCCGAAGACGGGCGATGGCTCACACGGGACAGGACTCTTTGATAACGTAGTATTTTCCCGCCCCCAAGTGATAGATAATCTTCTCCGGCCGGTCGGCAAAGAACTCATTAATCGCTCTGCTACAGCCCGGCCACTTTTCAGCGCCGTCGTACGGCGGTTCAGGGTGAATTTCGAGATATTCGTCAAAAGCGACGATTCCACCCGATACGACTTTGGGGAACAAGCATGTCAGCGCGTCGTGGTATCCACGATATAGGTCCACATCAAGATGAAGAAAAGCAATCTGCTGTACTTTCGCGCTCGGCAGGCTGTCCGAAAGGAACCCTGCAACGAGACGCAGTTCCAGTTCAGGAAATGAAGTGAATATACTTGCCTCCGCGAGCCGCTGACGTACTTGTTTTTCACTTACCTTCCATTCGCCTCTTTTCGGATTTCGCGGTGACGCATCGCAAACGTCTGGTTCAGGCCAGCCTTCAAATGAATCAAATCCCCATACGTGGCGGGAACAAAATCCTTCCTCGCTTCCAGCAAGGTACGCAAGCATGGAAAAGGTTGAACCTTCCCCGAGTCCGCACTCAACGATGTCGCCGGAAAGCAGATGAATCTTATCAAAGAGAAAGCAGAAATAACGGAATTGACGCATCCACGCCACAGGGACGGCGGGAACGGTGTGCCACTGGGTCGGGAACGGAGTCGGTACGGATGATGTGGTATTCATTTGATTTACTGTTTGGTCTCGTAATATCTAATCACGTCTGAGACATGATGTCAATGATGGGGCGCACGGAAAAGTTTGTTATTATTGTGTGTATGGATATAACTCTTAAAACAAAACTAGAAAATATACGGCTGGTCGCCACCGACTTTGACGGCGTGCATACGAACGGGTGCGTTCATGTTGACGAACACGGCGTTGAAAGCGTCACCTGTAGCCGTAAAGACGGACTGGGCATTGACCTCCTTAAGAAAGCGGGGATAGAGGTGCATGTCATCTCTAAAGAGAGAAATCCTGTTGTTGCGGCGCGCTGTATATGGGTGACGACCTCAACGACAAAGCTCCGCTTGAATATGCCGGAGTCGCGATTACCGTCGCGGACGGCCATTCCACCCTTTTGTCGTTATGCGACTACGTAACCGAAAGGAGGGGAGGAGACCATGCCATACGGGAAGTAGCGGAACTTATTCTTGAAGCACAAGGTCACGCGGTCACTTTTTAGTGTTTCTTTTGACATACTGAAACGGCGCCACAGGCGCCGCTTTTTGTTGATATTGCGGAGAGAACGCATTGTGCTACTATAGCGCGTATGCAAACTATAGATAAAGCACTGTTATGGGTGGCCCGCATCGGGGTCTTTTTCGTGCCGTTTGTGCCGCTAATTATCGCTTCCAGTCTTTTCTTTCCGTTCATTACGGGGAAGGGGTTTGCGTTCAGAATTATCGTTGAAATCATCTTCGCCTGCTATCTCTTGCTCGCGCTCCGGCGGCCGGAATTTCGTCCAAAGCACTCGCTCATTCTGTACGGCGCGCTCGCGTTCATCGCGGTGGTGTTTCTTGCGGACGCGTTCGCGGTAAATCCTTTCAAGGCGTTCTGGAGCAACTTTGAACGTATGGAAGGGTTCGTCACGATGATTCACCTTGTCGCGTACTTTTTGGTTGCCACCGCCGTACTCAACACGGAGAAGTGGTGGCACCGCTTTTTCGCGACCTCGGTCGGCGTCTCGGCGTTTCTTGGTATCTATGGCATTCTTCAGCTGGCGGGGAAGATTGTCATCAATCAGGGCGGTGTCCGTCTGGATGGCACGTTTGGCAACGCGGCCTATTTTGCCGGCTATATGCTTTTTCATATTTTTCTTTCGGTGTTTCTTATTCTCCGACATCGGTTGGATACCGGATGGAAATGGCTGTACGGCGCGGCGATAATACTTCAAGCATTTACTCTTATCTTCACCGCGACGCGCGGAGCGGCACTCGGCCTTGTCGGTGGACTCTCGCTCGCGTTTCTACTTGTTGCACTCTTTGAAAAGAGTAATCGCCGTCTCCGCATGGGTGCAGCGGGCGCGTTTCTCGCCCTCATCCTTCTTGTCGTAGGTTTGTACGCGGCGAGAGATATTTCATTCGTGAAAAACAGCTCCGCGCTCACGCGTTTCGCTTCCGTCTCGGTCAGCGACGCGGGTCCACGTCTTATGGTCTGGGGTATGGCATGGCAGGGTTTTAAGGAAAATCCGGTTCTCGGTTGGGGGCAGGAGGGATTCAACTATGTGTTCAACAAGTACTACAATCCGAATATGTGGTCGCAGGAACAGTGGTTTGACCGTACGCACAATATCTTCTTTGACTGGCTGATTTCCGCGGGACTGCTTGGGTTACTCTCATATCTGTCGCTTTTTGCTTTTCTGCTCTGGTACATTTGGAGGGGGAAGACAGCAGAAGGCGAGCAGTCATTCTCATTCGCCGAGAAAAGCGTACTCTCCGGACTCCTTGCCGCCTATATGATTCATAATTTCTTTGTGTTTGATAACCTAATTAGTTATATTCTCTTCTTCTCGCTCCTCGCCTTCGTGCACACTCGGTTCGGAAAGCCGTTTCCGTCACTCGCGAACAGTGCGCCGGTACGGAGCGAACAGACTGCCTCAATCTTCGGGGCGGTGCTCCTTGTCCTTCTTTGTTTCGGCATCTATTACGTAAATCTCCGCCCGCTCGGAGTTGCCGGCAACCTGATACAAGCGCTTCGGCCTCAACCGAAAGGTCTCACCGAGAACTTAGCGTTCTATAAGCGTGCATTCGCGGTAGAAAGCATCGGCACGCAGGAAGTGGGGGAGCAGGCCATTCAGGCCGCCGCGAATATCGCCGCCGCGCCAAACGCGCCGGAGTCCATGAAAGTAGAATTCGTGTCGTTCGGTCTTTCTGCGATGCAGAGAGAAATTACGAGAGCACCTGATGACGCGAGACTCCGTATGTTCATCGGCGGGTTCTTGAATCAACTCGGACACTACACGGAAGCGCTTCCACATCTTGAAAAAGCCAACGCGCTTTCCCCGAACAAACAGACCATCGCGTTCTCGCTTTCCAATGCATATGTGAGTCTTGGGAAGACGGACGAAGCACTTTCGCTTATGAAGACAGCTTTTGAAAATGCCCCGAACTATACGGGAGCGCGAATCGCTTACGCGGCGACAGCCGTGTACGCGAAACAGTTTTCCGTCGCGGACGAACTTCTTGCCTCCACAACCGATAGTACTATGCTCACCGACGAACGGCTTGTCAAAGCGTATTTCCAAGCGAAGCAACTCAAGAAAGTCATTAGTCTGTTGCAGCTACGGCTATCGGCTAATCCGAATGACGCGCAGACCCATATCTCACTCGCGGCGGCGTACATCGCGAACGGCAATCGCAAGGAATCCATCGCCGAACTGCAAAAGGCGATTGAGCTCAATCCAGACTTCAAACAGCAAGGTGAATTCTATATCGGTGAAATTAAAGCGGGGCGGAATCCGTAAACTCAAAGCAATAGACGAGGCTCAACCTCAACCACGACGAGGTTGAGCCTCGTCAGCGTATCGGAGCCAGTCAGAAATCTCCCGATTAAAAGTTGTCTTCTCTGGAAAGTAACCGGGGAACTCTTTTTGGTTGAGAAGTTTAGAAAATTGCCGACTGATGCCGAGATAATCGAAGTAACTTGAATAAGGATATTCTGCCAGATATTGTTTCGCTCTCCTCCTGTCTCTAATGCCGTTCTCTTTCCATTTCGGTTCAATGATTTTTACAGGATTAAGGTGAATATATGAAAATAGATAGCGCAAATAGGTATCGGTTTTTGCGTGCTTCGCTTTGAACCTTCCTTGAAAAAGCACCCCGTCTCTTTTTCGTCCGATGTTAAAGTACATAGTATACGCGGTGGAAAGGCGGTGCATAAAAGCGCTAATGCCGTTTTCCGTGGTTTCGCGTACTAGGAGGTGGAAGTGATTTGGCATAAGACAATATGCGCCGATGGCTATGATAGGGGAGTCCATCTTTTCACCGAGCGCGGACTTGATAAGCTCAAGCGAAGTCTCATCTTTCCATGCGGGCAGTCGGTCAAAACGAAAAGGAGCTTTTCCGTTGCATAGATACAGTAGAAGCATGAACCGTTTTCGGTCCGAATCATTCTCAAAGACAGGTCTTCTCTCAACCCCGCGATTGTAGAGGTGATAGTACTCTCCTTCGGCAAATTGTATTTTGCGTGACATGGTCTGTTAAGCATAACACAACAACAAAATTGACGAGGCTCAACCTCGTCACAACCTCGTCAAGACGAACCATAGAAACGCCTTGTTAGAGAATGGTGAGCGCGAGGCCGATGACGATAACGGCAAGCGCGAGTAATTTTACGTACAGGCCTTTTTCCCTGAAATACATTTTTCCCGAGAGAATTGCCCACAGAACGGAAAGGCCGCGCTTTGCGGTGGTTATAATTGAGGCGGCGCCATAGAGGTACGCGAAACCCATCAGCACGTTTCCAAGTCCCGCCGAAAGCGACTGTACGAAAAAGTCCGGCCGAAGCAACGACCGCAGCGGATTTTCTTTCGCGACGAACACGGCCATACAAAAAAAGTACAAAACAAGAATCGCCCCAACGATACCTTCCTCGGCCTCCACCGAATTGAAATGGGTAATGTTGTATTTATAAAGTGAGAGCGTGGCCACAGCGAGGAGCGTGGTGGCGATAACGGGCAACACTCCTTTTTTCCCGACGCCGTGGTTTCGGAACAATATGAGCAGGGCGAGGATAATAATGCCGATGCCGAAGAGTGCGGGAAGTGTTATTGAATAGCCCAATATAAGGTCGGTGATGAGCAAGAGGGGAATTGTGCCCACCCGTATGAAGTTGTACGTGCTCCGGTCCGCGCGGGTTATCGCGATCACCGAGACCTGCGCGAGGATTAGTTCAAGCACTACTCGTGTAATGAATGTCGGGAGAGACGCGAGAGAAAACACGAACGTGTGTTTCGTGATGATGATGCACAGGAAAAACACCGTGCTCCAGAGCATGCTTAAGAACCCCATCGTGTAGATGCTTTGTTTTCCCTCTGCGACCTTTTGTTTTCCAAGCGACTCCTGCGCTTCGGTGAAGAATGTCGCGGCGAACGTGAGAAGTAATCCGATCATGGTGTCTATAGTATAACAAAGTTTGCACAAGCGTTTTTTTGTACTAGTATGAAGCGACGAATCTTCTATGCATATTCAGGAACATATTTCTCTTAAAGAACTGACGACGATGAAAATCGGGGGAGACGCCCGCTATTTTTGTTCTGCCTCGACTGCCGAAGCTTTGGCGGAGGCGGTTTTGTTTGCTCGCGAAAAGAATGTGCCCGTTATTGTGCTTGGTGGAGGTTCCAACACGCTTGTCGCGAGTGGTGATATTAACGCGCTGGTTCTGAAAATTGAAATCAAGGGGGTTGAGTGGGAATCTCCCTTAGGAAAGTGGAATAGTCGTAGACGAGGAGCACTCCGACGTGGCGTCGGGGGAGGGTTGTTACAACCCCCGGCGCATCGGAATGCGTCCACCCCCTTTAGTAAGGGGGATTCCGTTCCGGTCGTTGTCGGCGCCGGTGAGAGCTGGGACGGCTTTGTCGCGCAAGCTGTTGAGAAAGGATTGTGGGGTATTGAAAATCTTTCCGGTATTCCCGGCACCGTAGGCGCCGCCCCTATCCAAAATATCGGTGCGTATGGAACGGAAGTCAAAGATACGATTCTGTGGGTAGAGGTGTTTGATATCAAGGCGGGGAAGCTCCGGCGGCTTACAAACGCCGAATGCCGGTTCGCGTACCGCGACAGTATGTTTAAGCATCAGGTGGAAGGACCGTTCATCGTCTGCCGTGTGGCTTTTCTCCTCCGGAAAGATGGCGTTCCTAATTTGGAATATAAAGATTTACAAAAATATTTCGGGAATCTTTCCTCCCCTCCTTTCCAAGGTGAGAAGCGAATACTTGGAGCTTCGCAAGACCTTGAGCGTCCGTCTTCGGACGCGAAAGGTGTACAGCTTCGGTACGAAGGGGATAAGAGGGGTGGTAGTTTTCCTTCTCTCCAGCAAATCCGCAACGCTGTTATTGAAATCCGTTCCGGGAAATTCCCCGACCTGCGGGAATTTGGTACCGCCGGTTCATTCTTCAAAAATCCGATTATCTCAAAGAAACAGTTTGATGAATTGAAAGAGAGATACCCGAATCTTCCAGGATTTCCTCTTAGCCTCTCCCCCTCTTTAGAGGGGGAGATTGAGAGGTGGTGCACCCCACCCACCCTCCCCTCTAAAGAGGGGAGGAGGGAAGAAAAGGTGAAAATCCCGCTTGCGTGGGTACTCGACAATATTTGCAATCTTAAAGGTTTCAAAAAAGGAAATGTCGCCTTGTTTGAGAAACAGCCGATTGTGCTCGTGCACAGCGGAGAGGCGACCTCGGAAGAAATTGAATTGTTCGCGAAAGAAATTGCGGACATCGTAAAAGTAAAAACCGGAATTGAAATTGAGTGGGAGGTGCAAAGAATATTTTAAAAAGATATCCACACATTTACGTCGCGCGCTATTGTATTCATCTACATTGATGCGATAATTAAGTCGGTCGATTCTCATTAATGCTAATCAGAAGAAAAGAAAAATGAACGCACGATGTTCTCGATTCCGGCCGAAAGGATTCTTTTCTTTAACATAATGGCAAAGAAGAAACGAAAAGCGACGAAGAAGCGCAAGACGGCGAAGAAAGGCAAGAAGCGCAAGACCGCAAAGCGACGCCGATAAATCAAAACTCCTCCGACATATGTCGGGGGAGTTTTGTATCCGTGATTGTCACTCGAAAATAAGCAGAGCACGGGTGAAGGGTTAAGGATTAAAGATTAAGGATTTCTATGTTAGTATTGCCCCATGTTTGATGGATTAAAAAAGCTATTCGGGGACGACACGGTGGCCAAGCTAAAGCCTCTTTTGGGGAACGTAGAGAAAATAAACCGCTTGGAAGAAGGCCTCAAAGCGCTGCCTAAAGAGGCGCTTAAAGAAAAGACCGCTGAACTGAAAGCCCGATTACAGAAGGGTGAGACGTTGGATGATATCCTACCCGAAGCGTTCGCGCTCGTGCGCGAATCGTCGCGGCGCACGCTTGGCGAACGGCACTTTGACGTACAACTTCTCGGCGGACAAGTCTTACATAACCGCGGCATCGCGGAGATGCGTACCGGAGAAGGGAAGACACTTGTCGCGACGCTCCCTTCGTATCTTAACGGGGGTTGTTAATCATGATTCTTCTTTTTTGTATGACCCACTGCATAGTTCTAAGTTGGAAGTTGAAAGTTCAGAGTCAGAAAACCTAAAACTTAAAACTGATAACTTAAAACTTGACGAGACAAGGGACACACTTGGCTCGTTCAAGGTCGTGCATGAATTCCTGCGGCCGTGCACCCGGCGTGAAGCGTACGCCGCGGATATCACGTACGGCACCAACAACGAATTCGGGTTTGATTACCTTCGCGACAATCTTGAGTATGACCCTGCGCGGCTCCGTCAGCGCGATTTCAACTATGCGATTGTGGACGAGATTGACTCCATCCTTATTGACGAGGCGCGAACCCCGCTCATTATTTCCGCCCCCACGGGTGATTCGGAAGATTTATACGCGCGGTTCGCGCAGATTGCGGGAGGCCTTGCGGCGGATACGGATTTTACGGTAGACGAAAAACAAAAAGCGATTCAGCTCACGCCCGCGGGTATTGAGAAAGCGGAAAAGGCGCTCGGAATCGGCAATATCTACACCGAGAAAGGCATCAAGTACGTACACCATCTTGAAACCGCCGTACGGGCGAAAGCGCTCTTCCAACTTGATAAAGAGTACGTGGTGAAGAACGGCGAAATCATTATCGTGGACGAATTTACCGGCCGTATGATGCCGGGGAGGCGTTGGAGTGAAGGGTTGCATCAGGCGATTGAAGCGAAAGAAGGCGTGAAGGTGCAGAAAGAATCCCGCACGTTTGCGTCCATCACGTTCCAGAATTATTTCAGAATGTACAAAAAGCTCGCCGGGATGACGGGTACCGCGAAAACCAGCTCCGAAGAGTTTTACAAAGTGTATGGACTTGACGTCGTTTCTATCCCGACTAACAAGCCGATTGCCCGTGCTGACCGGAACGACCAGATTTTTCAGACGGAGACGGGGAAGTACAAGGCCATCGCGAAGAAGGTCGCGGAACTGAACAAAAAAGGCCAGCCCGTTCTCATCGGCACGGTCTCCATTGAGAAAAACGAAGTGCTTTCCGAGTACCTGCGTACGGTCGGCGTCCCTCACGAACTTTTGAATGCCAAAAATCACGAACGGGAAGGAGAAATTATCGCCCAAGCGGGACGGCGTGGAGCGGTGACCGTCGCGACTAATATGGCTGGCCACGGCGCATTGATAACCAGCTTCGCGGACGCAGCGGACGACAGGGAGACCCCGGCGAAACGCAATTCTTCGTTTCAATGGAAGACACATTGATGCGGGTCTTTGCCGCGGATACTATCAAGAGTGTTATGGGGAAATTCGGTATTCCCGAAGACGAGCCGATTGAAAACAGGATGATTACCCGCTCGCTTGAATCGGCACAGACGAAAATTGAAGGCTTCAACTTTGATTCGCGCAAGCACGTACTGGAATACGACAACGTGCTCAATCACCAGCGCACCGTTATTTATGAACGCCGGCGCAAGATGTTGCTCGGCGGCCCCGAAGCGGTGGATGAGTATCTCACTATGCTCTCGGCAGGGGAATCCCCCTTAGAAAAGGGGGTGCCTCCGTCTTCGGAGGCGGGGGTTGTGAATTTCGGCAAGCTCGTTGAGCAGAAAAAGCAGCAGCTCGGTGCGGAGTTCTACCCGGCCATTTCGCGCCTTATCCTCCAGACCATTGACCTCTTCTGGGTGGAGCATCTGGAAGTGATGGATTATTTGCGCGGTTCCGTAAATTTGCGCGCGTATGGCCAGCGCGACCCGCTCGTGGAATATAAGCGGGAAGGACTCAAACTTTTCAAGGATATGGAAGAGAATATCGTGAATCAGGTACTGCACGTCTTTCCACACGTTGGCGGTGCTCCCATACAGGAACAGGTCAAATTACAGGAGGTACACGAGCAGGCCCAGCTTATCGGCTCGGGCGATGAAGAGTCCGATGCGCAGCATCACGGCAATATCCCCCTTAACAAAGGGGGTGGCCTGGGGGGGTTGTCGTCTTCACGTTCGGAACCGAAAAATCCCGACGGTTCGCGCATCGGTCGCAACGACCCCTGCTTCTGCGGAAGCGGCAAGAAGTATAAGAAGTGCCATGGAGTGTAGAGTCAGCGTTTTTCTTGCCCTCTGTAGAAAGAGGCAAAAACCCTTGTTATGAAAGAAACACTCTCGCTTAAACTTGCCAGGGTCTTTCTCGGCAAAGAAGTTGAGGTTGTCTTTGACCGGCCTATCGGGACACGGCACCCGAAATATAATTTTGTGTACAAGCAGAATTATGGGAATATCCAGGGGGTACCAGCTCCTGATGGGGAAGACCTTGACGCCTTTTATCTCGGAGAGACCAAGCCGCTCCAAAAAGCGAGAGGACTATGTATCGCGATTATTCATCGGCGGGACGATGACGACGATAAGCTAGTGGTTGTTCCAAAAGGGTTCAATCCGAGCGATGAAGAAATTATGAAGCTGGTGCATTTTCAGGAACAATTTTTTGATTCGGCTGTTGTTAGGAAATAACATTCTGACATTCTTAAGAATGTGAGAATAAGAAAAAGAGGGTGTAATCAAGAACGGTATGAAATTGGTATTGCCGACAATTGAATACGAACAAAGTTTCCGCGAAGCCGCGGAGGAGTTCCGGAAGGAGGAGAAGAGATTGGATATTGAAAACAGTCTGGTCAAACGTCTTGGCGAAAGCTCGGATTTTTCCGCCTTTGTAGAAAAACTCCACGGCGAGGCGGAAGGGAAATTTCTGCCTGAAGGGTACGTCCCACATACGGTGTTTTGGCTTGTGGATGGTGAGAAATTTATTGGATGGCTGAATATTCGGCATCGGCTGAATGAGCATTTGCGTGAAGTCGGCGGACATATTGGGTATGCGATACGGCCGAGCGAGCGGGGAAAGGGATATGGCAACAAAATTCTTGAGCTTGCTTTGACGAAAGCGCGCGAGCTGGGGATAGAAGATGTGCGAATCACCTGTAATGCCGACAATATCCGTTCGGCGAAAGTGATTGAAAAGAACGGCGGAGTATTTGAGAATACCGCGACAACCGCGGGTGACACCACGCGTCGCCGCTATTGGATTCACCTGCAAAAATAAATGGTATGAAAAAGAAAACCATTATCATTTGCTCCAGCGCGTCGTTTTACCGGCAAGCGCTTGAGGTGGAAAAGCTGCTGCGAAAACGCGGTTTTCGCGCGCTCGTTCCTTTTATCGCGAAGCGTATGAAGCGAAGCGGCAACTTTGAGGTTTCCACGTATAAGACGTGGTATGCGAACAGTAACGATTGGAACAAAAAGACCGCGCTTATGAAGCGGCACTTTAAGAAAGTATTGGAGGGAGACGCGGTTCTCGTGCTTAACTACCGAAAGAATAAGACAGATGGATATATCGGAGGAAATGTGCTTATGGAAATGGCGCTCGCGTTCCACTACAAGAAACCAATCTTCATCCTGCATCCGGTGACCGCGGCACTGCCGCTCTATGAGGAAGTGATGGGGGTGCAACCGATATTTCTGAATGGCGACTTGCGGCATCTCTCATAAACAGGAATAGTTATGCTGTTATTCTTGAGAATAACAGCATAACATGGAAACGATGAAAATTATTTTAGGCTCACAATCGGAGAACAGAAAACACGTGCTTGAACAGGCCGGCTATATGTTTGAGGTGATGGTCTCAAATATAGATGAGAAAGCGATT
>Ga0075991_109_pt1 | contig 42375 bp, 49 predicted proteins | sample RifGroA2_FD_68061 | JGI IMG/M metagenome (GOLD analysis project Ga0075991, IMG submission 68061) | Parcubacteria bacterium GW2011_GWA2_49_9
CTTGAAGCGATGGAAAAAGAAAAAGGAATGAAAAAAGATGTGACTTTGTTACAATGTAGCGTATTAACAGAAAGGTTCGGATTAGGGGTTTAATGTGGGATGGACTCCGCTTGCAACGGTATCACTAAATACAGTCTTTGTCAACTTTCACTTTTTAGCAAACACTGACGGCCGTCAGTGTTTGCTAAAATCTATAGGAGGAGGCTATACGGAACGGTTTTTGAGGGCTGATTTGAGCGTTTCTTTGTCGGCGTATTCAAGTTCGCTTCCGGTGGAGAGGCCTCTGCCGAGCGTGCTGACTTTGACCGAGAGGGGAGCGAGTAATCGTTTGAGTTCATCCGCGGTGTGTTCGCCGTCTGGGTTGGCGGAGAGGGCGAGAATGATTTCTTTTAGCGTTCCGTTTTTTGCTTCCTTCGCCACACGGGTCTGAATCTCGGCAAGGCGCAATTTCTCGCCGTTCTTTTTCTCAACCAGCGCGATAGTCCCTCCGAGTACAAAATATTTTCCGAAGTACGTATTGCTTTTCTCCAACGCTTCAAGGTCAGTGTCTTTCGCCACCACCATAAGCTCGCCCGTATCGCGGTTCGGGTCGGCGCAAATAGGGCAGAGGGTGGAGCCGTTTTTCTTTTGAAAAAAGCGGAAACACTCCTTGCACTGCACGATATGGTCCTTAAGATTGGCGACCAGCGTGTTCAACTCCTCAAGATATTCTTTATCACGCGATAACAGAAAAAAGACAAACCGCTTGGCTTGGCGTGGCCCGATGCCGGGAAACTGACGGAAGAGGTCACTAAGCTTATTGAAGGAATCCATAAGCAATTTCTAATTGTCTAATTTCTAATTCACCTAATAAAATTTCCAATCCGAAATCTAGCTTTAGACATTTTATTAGAAATTAGGTGAATTAGGTAATTAGGAATTCCGCCCTAGAAAGGTTCTTGGGCTGTTTTCGCTGTCCGCTCAAAGTCACTGAAGTCGCTCTTTTCAAGCGACTGGAATGTCGCCTTCTTCTCATCAAAATAGAGTTCCACCTTACCCGTGGGGCCGTTGCGGTGCTTCTCTATCAGAATCTCGGCGATGTTCGGCCGGTCGGAATCTTCTTTGTACTTGTCTTCACGATGAATAAACATCACGACGTCGGCGTCTTGCTCGATGGAGCCCGAATCGCGAAGGTCGGAGAGACGTGGACGCCCTCCACGTTGCTCAACGGCACGCGAGAGTTGTGAGAGTGCGAGTACCGGTACATCCAATTCACGAGCAAGATGCTTCAGGGAACGCGAGATTTCCGTCACTTGCTGGACAAGGTTGTCCGAGTGACGCGCTTGCGTCGGCGCCATAAGCTGGAGGTAGTCAACAATAATCATACCAAGACCCTTCTCGCTCTTGAGACGTCGCGCTACCGAGCGCATCTTGAGAATGTTGTTGGCAGGTTGGTCGTCTATATAAATCGGAGCCTTGGACAGACGGTCAAGCGAATCGCGGATTTTACCAAACTCGTCTGAAGCGTTCAGTTTGCCGGTGCGCAATTTCCACGCGTCAACGCGGGACTCTGCCGCGAGCATACGGTCTACAAGTTGCTGTGAACTCATTTCAAGCGAGAAAATGCCGACAGGAACATTGTGATTGGTCGCGGCCTGTCGCGCAATATCGAGTGCGAGCGAGGTCTTTCCCATACTCGGACGGGCGGCGAGGATAATCAGGTCCGACTTCTGGAAACCGGCAAGCTTGCTGTCGAGGTCTTTAAAGCCGGTCGGCACACCGCGCAGTTCGTCCCCCGACTTGTGTAGACGGTCAAGACGTTCCCACGCTTCGCCAAGCGTGTCCTTCAGTTCAATGAACTTATGCACACCCGAGCGCTGGGTGATTTCAAAGATGCGCTTTTCCGCGCGTTCCATCAGATTCTCCAAATCCTCTGCGTCATCGTAGCCGAGTTCGCCGAGATACTGCGATGCCTCAATAAGTCCGCGCATCAAATGTTTTTTTTGAATAAGTTCCGCGTAGTGCTTAAGGTTTGTGGAAGAGGGGACGGAGGCGGTAAGTTCGGCAAGGTAGCTGGAACCACCCGCCGCCTCAAGCTCGCTCTTTTCGGTAAGGCGTGAGGAAAGAGAAAGGAGGTCAATCGGAATATTTTTCGTCCCAAGCTCAACCATCGCTTTCCAAATAAGGCGATGCCGGCCGGAGTAAAAAACCGCCTCGGTAATCACATCAAGCACTTCAGAAAGACCGTCGGGGCGGAGCATAATAGAACCAAGAAGCGCTTTCTCGGCATCCAAATTTTGCGGAGGGACCCGAAGACCGGTTGGTTTCTTCTCTGTCATAGTTTTGTCATTGTAACACTGCGCCTTTCTCGGTCAACGAAGGCAGTTCACAAGATGTGGGTAGCAAGGGGAAAACAAAAAGAGAACCGATTACACGGTTCTCGTATCATACATTACATCTAGTGTCCTTTTTTCTCCAATCGCGCTTGTCTAACGGCTGCACAACCAAAGAAGAAAGTTGAGTATGCACAGAACTGCAACAATCTGCAAAACGACCCAAATTGGACCACCGATGGCAGTGAGTCCCAGTACCGGCCAAAAGGTCAGCGGCGTTCTGTACCAGAGAGCAATGTACAGTCCTGCGGGAATGAGTACAACGACGAAGGCAAGAGTAACGCCGATTACATAACCGGCCCAACGAAGAGGAGCCATTAGAGTTTTCACTGCAATAAGACTGCCACCTGTCGGCAACAACGTCAATAATACGTAATATATACAAGGCTAAAAAGGTTATACTTATACTATGCAAGACGTTATTTTAGCCGCGGGACTCGGGACCAGGATGCGCCCACTGACGAACACGGTTGCCAAATCGCTCGTGAAGATTGCTGGCCGCCCGCTTTTAGAATACACCTTTGACGCGCTTCCCGATGAAGTAGATGAGGTCATCATTGTCATCGGTTATCTCGGTGAACAAATCAGGGCATATCTCGGCGACATGTTTAGAGGTCGCTGCATCAAGTATGTTGTTCAGAACAAACTGGAGGGCACAGCGAAGGCGCTCTGGGAAGCAAAACCCTTTTTGAAGGGCAGGTTTGTGGTGCTTATGGCCGACGATATTTATGGGAAAGAAGATATTGAAAAATGCCTGCAGCACGAACAGTCGATGCTTGTGTACCGGCAAAAACGCGAATCTCCCGGTGGAGAGGTGGTATTGAACAAAAAAGGCGAACTTGCTGAAGTGCTCGAAAAAAATTCAATCCCAATCGGTGCGCTGGTTGCCACCAATGTCTATGTGCTCACGCCGGCGTTTTTCCAGTATGAACCGGTAAAAAAGCATCCCGATTCGCCCGAATACGGCCTTCCCCAAACTGTTGTAGAAATGTCCCAAGACCACCCCGTTTTTGTAGTGGAAGCCACCCGTTGGCTCAAAATCACCACCCCCGAAGACCTCATTCTCGCCGAAAAAAGCCTTAACCTAGGCTAAAACTTCAGTTGTCCCATTTCAGCAATAACAAGCGGTCGCTTGTTATTGCTGATTATACTTCTTGATTCATACCAAAGAAATCTTTTAGCATTTTTTCGTTATCGATATGAACGGCAAGAATATAACGGATGTATTTCCCAACATTATAGAGACCAGCGATAAATTGTATTTCGCTCAAACACTCATAGGGATAGATAAAGACTGATTTTTGTAGTTCGTAAAAACCGAGCCGAAAGAGGTGCTCTCTTAGCGAATCACGAGCGGATTTTTCATCCTCGGGGACATCAAAGGAAACGATTCGCCACAGCCTGTCCCATCGTGAAGGAACAGGTATTTTCATCCTCACGATATCGTATGTTAATGCTTTCTTACGGCCTTTCTCGGAAAGGGTGAGTGTTGCTGTCCCATCCGCGTTTTCCTTCGCCTCGACAAGCTCCGAGGCATAAAGAGAATTCACTACTCGCTCGGCGGCCTGTCGTCCCAGTTCCTTCCACTCCTTGTTCATACCTTGCACGATTTTCCACGAGGTGCGAGGCGAACCCGAAAGACCAAGAGTAAGACCGCCGAGCAACAGAAGAAGCGCTTTTCTTTTAGCGATTCCTATCCGGCAATCTTTATGCCGTGCTAGTTTATCGCGCACCTCTTTCATTTTTTCCTGTTTACTCATGGTAAGTAGGGGACGATAATCTAAGCAATAACAAGCGGTCGCTTGTTATTGCTAAAAGGCTTACAGTTTTTTGCGGATGATGGGGCCGAAGTCGGTGTCCATCACCTCGTAACCTTCCTTTTGAATTTGGTCGCGGAGTTCGTCGGATTTTTTGAAGTCTTTGACTTTGCGCGCGTCTTCGCGTGCCGTGGCAAGTTTTTTTATAGCTTCGGGAATAGGTTTATCTGAGGTTATCAAATCTCTTTTGTCCAGTTCAAGCCCTAGGACCTTATCGAAATCTAGAATTGTAGCTCGCTTTTCTTCTGGAGATATCTTTAAATCATCCCGTACAGCAAAGAGCACACTAAGACCAACTGCCGTATTTAAGTCGTCATTAATTGCATCCAGAAACCTGTCTTTGTAACTCTGATTTATTCTTCCACCTTCAGGTAATTCGCAAATTTCTCTTCTTAGCGATTGCAGACCAGCTCCAAGTAATACAGGCAGTCCAACATATTTAATTGGCGTGCTATATTTTGCCAGAAGTAAAAAGTATCGATACGCAAGTGAGTGAATACCCTCGTCTTTTAATGTCTGCAGAGTAATAAAATTTTCCCCGGACTTTGCCATCTTGGTGTCGCCCATATTGACGAACTCATTGTGAAGCCAAAAGTTCGCAAGGGGAGTGTCGTAGGCCGCTTCGGACTGGGCGATTTCGTTTTGGTGGTGCGTCGGAATATGGTCGATACCTCCGGTATGAATATCAAACGGTTGCCCGAGGAATTTGCGGGACATCGCGGAACATTCGATATGCCAGCCGGGGAAACCTTTGCCGTAGGGCGGGAAATCCCAGCCTAAATCAGTCGAGGAAAACTTCCACAGAGAAAAATCGCGCGGATTTTTCTTTTCCGCGTTTATCGCAATGCGCGCACCCTCTCGCAGGTCGCCGAGCTTAAACCCTCCCCGTGTTCCGTATGAAGGGAACTTGGATGTATCAAAATAAATACCGTCACTCGTCTTGTAGGCGCTTCCTTTCTCCAACAGTTTTTGCACAATCTCAATATCTTCCGCGATATTGTCGCTCGCGCGAGGCATCGCATCGGGCAGTTCGATATTGAGTGCCTTCAAATCTTCCGTAAACGCGGTTTCGTATTTCCGCGCGATTTCCTGCATTGCTTCAAACGTAAAGGGTTTTCCTTCGCGCTTCAGCGCCTTTATCATCTTGTCGTCGCCGTCATCGTTATCGGAGGTGAGGTGGCCGACGTCGGTGATGTTCATTACGTGCTTTACCTTGTAGCCGTTGTATTTGTTTGAATTCCTCTTTTTTGCCAGTGAGGGTGTTGTAGAGAAGCATAGCTTATAGCGTATAGCGTATAGCGTATAGCGTATAATTTCCAGAAAGATTCTCCTTTCTTTCCTAAAAGCTATAAGCTAACAGCTATCAGCTTTTTCAGAACCACTGCTTCCGTCTGGCGAGCCAGAACAGAAACGCGGTACCAAAAAGGGTGAGCGACACAATAATAAGCCAGTCGTATGGCCCGCCGATTATCGGCGTATGAGCAGTACTCATCTGGAAAAAGTTGGTCACTACCGACGCGGGGAGCGTCAAGAACGCGATAACGGTAATGATACGCATTGTTTCCGTCTCCTTGGTATCAAGGAGCGAGTTATTCGTCTCGCGGAGTTCCACCAGGAGTGCGAGGTTGCTGTCAACCGCGTTTCCCACGCGGCCGAAGCTTCCGATAAGCGTCTGTAGCTGGAACGCGAAGCTCTCGCCAAACAGTATTCGTCCAGCTACGGCGAACGACTGGAGGACATCGCGGTGAAGCGCGAGTGCCCGCTTGGTTTCCAAAAGGTTACGGGAAAGTTTGGAAAGGGCGACGACCATCTGCCGCTCCTTACCGTCAAAAATTTTCTGCTCAATATCGCGCATACTATCACTCCCGACCGAAAGCTCATTCAGGACGGACTCATACAATTTCTCAATCATATGCGCGAACACAAAACCGGCATGAGTGCCGAAATCCTCTTTACCCAACACCGCGCTTGCCTCAAAGAGTTTGGCGAACACGTGCAAGACCTCATTTCCGCTGTAGCGAACCGTGATAAGAAACTTTTTACCGACGATAAAATCTATTTCCTGACTTTGCTCGCTGGTACGGTCGCGACGGAAACGGGGGAAATGAAGAATCAGGTAAATGAAGTCTTTATATAAATCCACCTTCGGCTTTACGGACGGAGCGGAGAGCTCATGAACGACGAGAGGATTGAGGTCATACTCCTTCGCGAGCGCGCGTATTTCGTCCTGTGTTGGGGATTCCGCGTCAATCCACGTGAGTTTGCGGTTCGTGTGCTTTGTTATCATCTGAACAGTATACCCCCACACCAACTTTGCGACAAAGTTGGTGTGGGGGTATACCGCAAACTGTGACGGCGGGAAATTGTGCGCGAATAACCGCAGCAGTTTGTAAATCTTTTTCCGGAATGAGATAATGCGAGGGTTATGGAACCCACACACGGAAGAGGAGCGCAGTTCTATGTGACGGCCATCATCGTCTTCGGGGCGATTTTTTTCGCCGGTTTTGCCGTGGGTGAACGTTTCGTGTCTCCGGTACAGAAAATCAGCACGCTCGAGGGCAAGGAAGCCTCGGCGGGAGTCAAAAACACAGCCGATTTCACTCCCTTCTGGACCGCGTGGAATGTGCTCAACGAGAAATATGTTCCCGCGACGACGACTGCCGTGGCGAGTGACCAGCAGAAGGTGTGGGGAGCCATTGAAGGGCTTACCTCTTCGGTCAATGACCCCTACACGGTATTCTTTCCGCCCGACGAGGCGAAAATGTTTGAAAGTGAAATCAGCGGACACTTTGAAGGTGTCGGTATGGAAATCGGCGTGAAGGACGACACGCTTACCGTCATCGCTCCGCTTAAGGGCACTCCTGCAGAACGCGCGGGTATTCGCCCCGGTGACAAGATTTTGAAGATAAATGAAGAGGTGAGCACTACTCTGCGCGTAGATGAGGCGGTGAAGCTCATCCGCGGCAAGAAGGGAACAGAAGTCACCCTCACCCTGTATAGGGAAGGGAGGAAAGAGCCGTTTGACCTCAAGGTGATGCGCGACGTGATTAATACGCCGACACTTGAGACGGAGGTGAAGCAAGGGAAAACGGCTTCGTCCGACGGCACGACGGAAACGGGAAGCGGACTCCTTAGGAGCGGTATATTCGTGATTCGGCTCTTCAGTTTTTCAGCCACCTCACCTCGTCTTTTCCGCGACGCCCTCCGAGAGTTTGTGGAAACCGGCTCTAATAAACTCCTCCTTGATCTCCGTGGTAATCCGGGAGGCTATCTGGAAGCGGCGGTAGATATGGCGAGCTGGTTCCTGCCTCCGGGGGCGACTATTGTTACCGAAGACGCGGGAGCGAAGGGGGCACGAAATGTGCATCGGAGCCGCGGCTACGACGTATTCAACGACAGTCTCAAAATGGTTATTCTGGTCAATGGCGGTTCCGCTTCCGCATCCGAAATTTTGGCGGGAGCGCTTCAGCAGCACGGCATAGCGAAACTTGTGGGTACACAAACGTTCGGCAAGGGTTCGGTGCAGGAATTGGTCAAGATTACACCCGATACATCGCTCAAGGTGACGGTGGCGCGCTGGCTTACGCCCAACGGAATATCCATATCGCTGAAAGGCATTACTCCCGACATAGAGGTAAAACTTACTCCCGATGATGTAGAGAAAAAGCGCGACCCGCAGATGGATAAAGCGATTGAATTGCTCACAAAGTGAGCAATCAATTTCTAATATCTAATTTCTAATTCACCTAATAAAATTTCCAATTCCTAGTTTGGTATTTGGCCTTTTATTAGAAATTAGGTGAATTAGGTAATTAGAAATTACGAATGTTGATATTCTCTCCCAAATACGTTACTCTCTCTAAACACAGTTAACTAACAAAACATGAAGGTAGTCTTATTGAAAGACATTCCCGGCGTGGGCCGGAAGAACGAAGTGAAGAACGTATCCGATGGATACGCGCTTAACATGCTTATTCCGAAGAAGCTTGTGGTTCCGGGGACTCCCGCTTCGATAGCGCACGCCGAGCGTCTGAAGTCCGAAGAAGAAACCCAGCGTAAAATTCAGGAGGACCTGCTCTTTAAGAACCTAGCTTCCATGCAGGGCCTGATGATAGAGATTTCAGGGAAGGCTAATGAGCAAGGGCATCTCTTCGCGAGCATTCACCCCGAGACGATTATCGCCGAGCTTAAGAAGCAGAAAGGGGTAGACCTTTCTCCCGAGTTTCTGCAACTGGAAAAGCCTCTTAAAGAAGTGGGGGAGCACAAGATTCCCGTAAAGGTGCAAGGGAAAACTGGAGGCTTCACTGTTCTCGTAAAAGCGGCATAATTCTTGAAGCACAAACAAAAACCCCTTCCGAAGCGGAAGGGGTTTTTGTTAGTAGAAATTATAGTAGAAATTACGCTACGTTTACTTGTTTGCGCACCGTCATACTGCCGTCGAACTTTACCTTGCGCTTGTTTTTGAATGAGACAATGCCGTCCTTCTCCGCGAAGAGGGTGTGGTCTTTCGCGACGGAAACGTTTTTCCCCGCCACGAATACCGTTCCGCGCTGGCGTACGAGAATGTTTCCGGTCTTTGCTTTCTGACCCGCGTGCAATTTAACCCCAAGATATTGAGGGTTCGATCCTGTGAGATTTTTTGCTGTCCCTCCGGCTTTTTTATGTGCCATGTGACTGATTTTTAAGGAGTGTAACGACTATAAAAATCGTCATCCCGTAAAAACCGACTGAAAGGAGGTTTTATACGGGAGCTCCACTTGATATACTTATGTCTAATGACTATACCCGAACTCCACTTAAAAATCAAGGAGCTTCAAGAACGGCTTAATACAAGGGAAATCTACACCGTTTTGCTCATTCTGGTCGTCGGTTTCGGCTCATTCGGGCTCGGCCGGCTCTCAAAACTACAAGAAGGGAAGTCGTCTATTCGAGTAGAGCAAGCAGTGGCCGCGGTTGCCTCGGTTCCTCCCCTCCTTTCCAAGCCCGCCCGAACGGCTGTTCAGTCGGGCGGGGAGGGGACGGGAGGGGTGGTGGCGTCTGTAAAAGATGAAGGATTAAAGATGAAGGATTCCGGTGGTTTACTTCGGTTGAAGAAGCACGGAAGGCAGGATATACGCCGGCGGCTAACTGCAAAGGACTTAAATAGCTTATAGCTTTTAGCTGATAGCTTCTAGGAAAGACAAACATGAAGAATATAGTCATAACCGTCTTGGCGTGGGCATTTATTATTGTAGGTGTTATCGGTGTATTCCTGCCGTTCTTTCAGGGTATCCTGTTTATCATTATCGGGCTCTATCTTCTCTCAATCGGTTCGCCCAAGGCACACAGAGCATTGCAGCTGGCGTATTTCGCGTTTAAGGTTCGTTTTCCCCGTGTCGCGTTTACACTGGTAAAAATTGAAAAAAAGTGGGAGGATATGATTTCCCGCTGGCGTCGTCATCCGTGACGGTTGTTCTTCCTCTCTCCCAGCTCCCCTGCCAGAGGGGAGCTCCCGAGTCTGCGAGGGTGAGGGGTGGGAGCAAGGGAGAGATTGTGAAATAGTCGTAGACTAAGAGGGGGTTATGAAGAATAAATTTTGCGCGTTTAGCTCAGTTGGTTAGAGCGTGCGATTCACATTCGCAAGGTCGCAGGTTCAACTCCTGCAACGCGCATAAATATAAGTCTATGACAGCAAAAGATTTGAATGACCGGATAAATAATTTCTGGGGATATGGCAGTTTAGAGTCACCCACATGGCTTGTGGGTATGGAGGAGGGGTTTTGTGTCACCTCGGATACAGCGGCTGATAGAAAAATGCTGGAGCGGCAGTTTTTGCTACCAACGGCAAACGGGATGTTTGACGCAAGCCGTCCGATTGACAAAGATATATGCGACTTAACTAATTTGTCGCCATTTTTACCGAACGCAAAATTACAAAGAACGTGGGAATTTCCTATTACGTTATATATGTTTCTTCGTAAGGGAAAAGTGTCGCATGGAGATGAAGTCGTAGATTTTCAGCGTTCTACCCTTGCAGACGGAAAAAAAAATGAAGTAGCAACCCTAGAACTTATGCCACTTCCTTCGCCAAGTACTTCGGCTTGGCTCTATGGCGATATTCAGGGATTTGAAACGCGGAAATCATATCTCAAAGCATATAAAAGGGCACGAGCCCATGGGTTGAGAGAACTTGTAGAAAAATATTCTCCCAAGTTGGTTATCTTCTATTCCGTTGGATATCTGCGCGACTGGGAGGTGGTGAACGGGAAAATGTTCGAGGAAGTTATGCATCAAATGTACTTTTCAAAAACGGAAAAGACATCTCTTTGTGTTATTCCGCAACCACGGTATCTACCACGTGCGTATGAACGTTTATACGAATATGCAGAAAAAATCAAGGGAAGGATTGATTTTCCCGATAGTTTGCGTATATGAAAATCCTTATTTTTCAACACGTTCCGCATGAATCTCCCGGATATATTGCCGACTACGCGAAAGAGAAGGGAATAACCCTTACCGTTTTGGAGCTATGGAAGCCCTATACGATGCCGGAAGCGGCGAGCTATGACGCGCTTATTGTGCTTGGAGGGCCGATGGGCGTGTACGACGACTTTCCGTCCAAAGAAGATGAATTGCGAGTGATTCGGGACACTATGGGTAAAAAACCGCTTCTTGGTATTTGCCTCGGAAGCCAGCTTCTCGCGCGCACGCTCGGCGCTAAAGTATACAAGAATTTCAAAGACGGAAAGCGCGCCAAAGAAATCGGCTACTACGATGTCACACTGACGAAAGAGGGAAGTGAGTCACCTTTGTTCAAGGATTTTACTTCTTCGTTTAAGGTGCTCCAGTGGCATGGCGATGCATTTGATTTACCCCCACACCAATCCGCCGAGGATTGGTGTGGGGGCGTACCGCAAGGAGCGACTCTCCTTGCCTCATCGCCTCTCTGCGACAATCAGGCATTCTTGTACAAGAGCGCGTATGGGACTCTCTTTCATACAGAATTCACGGTGGATATGGTGAAAAATCTGGCTGACATTGACCGCGCATGGACTCACGAAGATTTTAATCTGGATGAGCAAAAACTTTTGGCGGAAGCTGAATCTCTCGCACCGCTTATGAAAAAACAGTGCTACCGACTGTTGGATAATTTTCTTGTGAAGGCCAAATAATGCATGTTGCTTATAGGCTAATTCGTGCGAATTAGCCTATATACATAAGACAAATCTTGTGATTATCTTAATGGTATGAAAATGCGGTTTTTGCGTGGAGTTGTCCTGCTGGTTATCACCGTCGCCGGAGCGTATATTGCCACCACCTCCGGCCGGCATATTTCCGTTGAGAATACCGCAGCGCTCCCGCTCGCTGTACCGAAAGTATCGCAGGAAGTAACAATGGTATTCGCGGGAGATATTATGCTTTCCCGTAAGATAGGGGAGCTTATAGCTACTAATGAAGATGGTACGTTTCCATTTGCTTCTACCACCGAGCTTATCAGTTCCGCCGACATCGCGTTCGCGAATCTGGAAAATCCCGTTTCTACGGGCGGAATACGGTCGGGCAGTATCTACTCGTTTCGCGCCGACCCTAGCGTGCTTGAACGCGTACAGAAAGCGGGCTTTAAGGTAGTATCCATCGCGAACAATCACATCTGGGATTACGGGAGGCAAGCATTTCTGGATACACTCGCTCATCTCTCCGAAAGCGGGATAGCGGCGGTTGGCGGAGGAATGAATTATGACGAAGCACACGAACCAAAGATGTTCACTGTGGGGGAGACAAACATTGCCTTTCTCGCGTATACCAATCTGCTTCCCGCTTCGCTCGGACTCGCAAGTTCCACTCCGGCGGTGGCGCGGTATGACGACGATGTTCTGCAGAAAGATATTAAACACGCCAAGGGGTTGGCGGGTTTAATTGTGACCTCATTCCATTGGGGCGAGGAGTACCAGACGAAACACAACGCCGAGCAGGAGCGTATCGCGAAGCTCGCGATTGATTCGGGGGCGAATCTCGTCATCGGGCACCACCCACACGTCGCACAGGAGGTTGAAGAATACAATGGCGGCTGGATTGCGTACAGTCTCGGCAATTTCGTCTTTGACCAGAATTTTTCGGACGATACCAAACACGGCCTTGCGTTACTCGTGACCGTAGTGGACGACAAAATCACCGACGTTACGCAAAAACAAGTCGCCTTTACTGACGACTATCGGCCGTATTTTGAAAATTAAGATAAATAACCCTCATAACGAGTTCTACTATACTCTGTAGTATGAGAGAACTCGAAATCGGGAAATTTGATACAACAACAAGTTGATGTTCAGTCTTTTTTATATGCAGTGAATGCTTTTGTCGAAATGCCGAGAACTTCACTGCTCGCTGTGCTGCGCTCTACGAACCCTCGGTTCTCAGCACTCGAAGACTCGTTGCTCTCCTACACGGGGAACTCCCGTTTCCCGACCCCTTCCCTAGTTCAAATCTCGCCACCTCTCATTTCGCTAACGCTTCAATCGGGATGCCGAGATTTGAACTCGGACCCTACGAACCCGAATCGTAGATACTACCGTTATACTACATCCCGTTTACCACGAAATAGTAGCAGATTTTCCCGATTGAGCAACAAAAACCTATTCCGTACTTAGGGTGCGGTCCTCCTTAATTGAATTCCAAACCATAAGGAAGACTTTTTTCTGCATCTCCGCCACTTCCGCCGATTCAATAATGAAGGCGTGTGGGTTTTTCTTGTCCACGTAAAAAAATATGACTTTGTCGCCGTAGATGCTCATTTCACCGGGAAATGCATAGTCCTCGGGGGTATACTTTATCTTCCTTCGCGGACTGGCAGGTAAATCCTTTACCGTCTTTTGGTTGCAGGGAAGTATCAAATTTACCGTAACCGGCTCCGCCACCTCTTTCTTCAGCCAATCAGGAAAGTATCGAGGTAAAAGTTCATTAAGCGCATCTAGGTTGGAAAAGGCATAAATTTCTCGAAGCCCATCTTTATACGCTTCCAAAATATCTTCCCAGATGGATTGTACTCCGTCCTTTCCTTTCACGAGGCGGATACTAACTCCTTGCTTAGCGCTTGCGGAAAGATTTTTAATAAAGGGGAGGGCATGCGTAATGACCTCTTCTTTTTCACGTAGCTTCGTCACCAACTTATTAAGGCTCTCGGCCGTAAAGTAAGCTACGCCATTCTTCCTTGATTTACTCACAAATCCATCACGCTCCAATGATTGGAGGTCAAGGTATACGGTAGCGCGCGCAATTCCCGTATCTTTCACCAGGTCTGTAGCCGAGGCCTCAAGCCGTCTCACAAGTGCTAAAAAGATGCGGGATTTTCGCTCGCTCATCCCATACGTTATAAGTGCTTTTTTTGCATCAATTTCATTCATGTGTCAATGATAACATAATTCCTGACAAATGCAAGTGGTATAAATATAGCCATTTATAACACTATATCTGCATACAGGACTATCTTAGTCATCTTCTATGACTGCAGCTTAAGGCTGTGATAAAAATAAGACCATGAAGAAAGTTATATGGTCAATAGTTGGAGTTGCGACACTTTTATTTCTAATTGTAGTCGTTGCGGCTCAAAGTGAAGTGATATCAAAAAGCCTTGGTGCGGCGACACAAGGAACTGATAAAGGTGTCGATGGTCCCATTAAGATAGGTGGAGCCTTCGGGCAGACGGGTATTTGCGCCGAGTTCGGCGAGGGGGAATTTCGAGGCGCAACGCTTGCGGTTGAGGATATCAATATGGCGGGAGGAATAGATGGGAAAAAGTTAGTCCTTGTTGCCGAGGATACGCTCTGTGAAAACAAAGGAGTAGCCAATGCTACTCAGAAGCTCGTAAGTATTGAAAAAGTCTCGGCCATTATCGGCCCCACGTGGGGAGATACGTTCCAAAGCGGATATCCCATTTCTCGTTCCGCGAATGTTATTTCTATCGGAGCATCTTCAGCCCTTGAGTCTCTTGTTTATACCGGGGCATCAAACGCGCTTGTATTCTCGACGTGGTTTCCACAAAACCTTGAAATAGACGCCTTGGAAGCATACATCGCTTCGCAGGGTCTCAAGACGGTCTACATCATCCATGACCAAGATCCGTTCGGCGCCATGATGGGCATGCTTTTTAGAGATCAGGCTTCCCGTAATGGCCTCAGTATCATCGGCGAGGAGGTTGTTGCTACGGACATTTCTGATTTTCGCACACACATCACAAGGATGAAAAGCAAAAAACCTGATGCGGTATTCGTCTCGTTCGTCAGCCCCGACCACAAGGCTATTTTCTTTAAGCAAGCGAAAGAGCTCGGCTTCGCCACACGTCTCTTCGCGTCCGCGGATACTGAAAATCCTGCCTTACTTGCATCGTTTTCGGATGCTCTCGACGGAGTCGTGTTTACTTCGCCGAAAGGTGCGACAAGGTATGACGAGTTTGCGCAAAAGTACGAGAAGCGCTTCGGCGAAAAACCACGAGTTTCTTCCAGTCATGCCTACGATGCGGTACGTGTTCTCGCGGCAGCTATCAAGGAAGCGAAAACGACAGATGGTTCTGATCTTGAACGAGCGCTTCTCTCTGTCGAAATTCCCGGCGTGACCTACAACACGCTCAAGTTTTCTGACAAGCACCAGATTGTCGGTGGAGAATTCGTAATAAAAACAGTCCGGAACGGAAAGTTCGTAATAATCAGTAAATAAGTCATTCTAAAAAGGCAGTCAGAAGAGAGCGGTCATTAGAGGCCGCTCTTTTCGTCTGCGTATTTCAAGTTACAACACGCTTTGTGGGTTGCATTGAAACGGGATGCTTTTTATACTTAGGTAGATTACCTTTCGGGTGGTCTATTGTCAGCTAATTTTTTAGTATGGTAAAACATGTAACAAGTTCAGGAGGAGTCGCGTTTGCCGTCGCGGCGTTCGCGCTCTTTACGGCAACCGGAGTGTCGGCGCAGACAGAGAGACTGGCTCCGAAACCGGCGGCGGTTCGCGCCGAGGCACGGGTTGAAGCACAAGTGAACCGTCAGGAGGTACGGACGGATGCGCAAGCGGCACGGCAAGAAGCGCGACAGGATGTTAAGACAATTCGCACGGAGGCGCAAAATGTTCGCGGGCAGGCTGTAGAGGACACTCGCGCCGAGGTGAAGACTATCCGACAGGAGGCAGTGACCAACACTCAAAATCTCCGACAGGAGGTTCGTAAGGAGGCGCAGACGGTACGGCAGGATGCTCGCGCCAACGCCGTAGAAGTTCGCGCGAACGTGGGGGCGGAAATTAACGCAATTCGGGCGGACGGCTCCAAGACGGCGGAAGAAATCAAGACTGCGGTCATGGAAAAGAGGGAAGAGGCACGCAAAGTGCTTGAAGTAAAACGAGCCGAAGTACAGGCGACCGTTACCGCAAAACGCGAAGAATTTAAACAGAAGCTTGACGAGCGCAAGGAGGCCGTGAAGGTGCAAATTGAGCAAAAACGAACGGTACTCAAAGAAAAACTCGCCACGATTAAGGATGAACGGAAAAAGAGTGTCGTTGAGAAAGTTGACGGCCAACTTGACGAAATTAACGCCAAGCAAACGGGAAACCTCGCAAATCTGCTGAACAACATAGAAGAAGTCCTGAAGAAGATTATTTCCCGAACCGAAAAGGCGGAATCTTCAGGCCGAACCGTGGCAAGTGTACGAACCGCTGTCAGCGCGGCAGAGACGGCAATCGCCTCGGCCCGCGCAAGCGTTACCGCTCAGGCGGCGAAGACGTATGCTATCAGTGTTACGACGGAAGCCGAACTTAAGGCGTCGGTTGAGGCGGCGAGGCAGGCGCTCCGAGCCGACCTTACGGCTGTGCAGACTTCGGTAAAGTCGGCGCACGAGGCAGTACGCGTGGCCGCGACATCGCTTTCGGGTATCCCCAGCATTAATAATTTGGAAGTGGAGGCCGAGGCCACGACGGAAACCGGAGCTTCAGCATCCACGGAGACGGCTAACTAACCCCTTGCTACTATGAAAAAACTTTTACTACTCATTGTACTTATCGCTCTTGTTGTCTTCGGAGTTATGTATTTTGGAGTACCCAAGGCTGCGGCTCCGACCGAAACCGAGGTTGATGCGTCAGCGGATACGACCGACAGCATCACCGATGACCTTGATTCGTTGAATCTGGATGAATCCAATGCAGACCTCAATTCACTTGATGCAGATATCAACAGTCTTTAAGAAGCAAACGAAAAACACCCCTTCGGCAAGAGCTGGAGGGGTGTTTTTGTTGCGTTTTTCTTGCTACTATCTACTAGCTACTTACTATTTACTTTTTCAAATGATTATCGTTGACGTAGAATCCACCGGCGTAGATGCCAAACTACATTCGCTCCTTTCTGTCGGGGCGCTTGATTTTGATAACCCCACCAATCAATTCTATATGGAGTGCAGGGCTTTTGACGGCGCGCACGTAGAAGATGAGGCACTTGTGGTTGCTGGATTCAACAAAGAACAAATTCATGACCCGAAGAAGAAAACCGACAGGGAAGTGGTTGAGGCATTTTTGGGGTGGATGAAAACCTGCAAGGAATGGACACTGGTCGGGCAGAATCCATCCTTTGACCGCGACTTTCTCCAACAGACGGCACATCGGTATCACCTGAACTGGCCACTTGCGCAACGCACGATTGACCTGCATACGATTGCGTATTTTCTCCGTCTTAAAGCGGAGAAGGAGATACCACTCCGAAATAATCACTCCGCGCTTAATTTGGACAGTATTTTGAACGACGTTGGACTTCCAACGAGAACCGAAAGCCATAATGCGCTTGATGATGCGAAGCTTGAAGGGGAAGCGTTCTCGCGGCTTCTTAACGGAAGGGGACTTTTGGCTGAATATAAAGGTTTTCCAATACCCCAAGGTATCGGGGTGTCATAGTACGGCTAAGAATAGAGCTTGTGGAAATCCTAAAAGACGGCCTTACTAGGCCGTCTTTTCGCATTGACGCAACGCCGAAATCGTTGGATAGTATTGACAGGGAAGTCAAACTGTGATAGTATGTATCTACCAATCAGACGAGAGTCTGGTTGTTGTTTTTAACGAAAAATCAAGGAGCGAAGCGGCTACCCAAGCAAATTTCTAAAGGAATTTGAACGGGCAAGTAATTTTCGTTATCCAGCCGTAGTTTTGAAGAATTTTTGAAAACTACGGCTGGATGATGATTTTTATGGTCGCAAATATCACATAGGTATTTCCCAACTTCTTAACTCTTTTACTCGTGAGAAATTGGGTTGCTCCCTAAAAATCAATCATGATGGAATTAACAACCACCGCGCTTTTCCTTTTTTCTACGTTTTACGGCGGTGTGCCGTCAGACGTGAAGAATTCGGAACGTGCCGCACTTCCCGCCGCATCGTCGGCCGTGGCGCACGTCGTGGACCAACCTTTGACATTGGAGGAATACATCCGTGACTACTTCAGGGATACACCTGTCATGGCGGAAATCGCAAAATGCGAGTCTCGCTTCAGGCATCTCGGGAAGAACGGCAAAGTACTCCGTGGTGAACTGACCGCCGAAGACACGGGTGTGATGCAAATAAATACATTCTTCCACGAGGACACCGCCACCGTACTCGGTCTTGACCTTCACACGTTGGACGGCAACTTGGCCTACGCCAAGTGGCTCTACAAGAAAGAGGGCACAGCGCCGTGGTACTCATCCGCGAAATGTTGGCAGAAGTCGGATGTTCTGGCTAAAGCAATCATAAAGACGACATCCAACTAACAAAAAACCCTCCTTCGGAGGGTTTTTTGTTAGTGCAAATCTTCACTTGTTTGGAGTCGGATGCGCTTCCTCATATTCGTCTAGGATTTGATTAATAAACGCCGTATTATTACCTCGCTTCAAGACGGCCATATTCACCAGAGGGTACAGCTCATCTCGAGGACAGTCACTTGGCTCCTCGGCTGTCCGGATAACGCTTAATTTGCGTCCGTTTGCTGTTTCGGCCTCTGCGTATCCCCACCAATACTTTTTGTACAGCGCGTTACAAAGCGGCCGGTTTCCAGTAAGAAACTCAATAGCCGCAGGTTCCCAATCTTCTTGTTTCAGGTCCTTGAATTCCGCAGCCGCTTTAGTGGCGGCCCGACTTTTGATTTCTACAATCTTATCAATGGCAACCTGCCATAATTCCTTCGGTTTTTCAACAGCGGATTCGTCGGCAGGCTGAGGGATTTGATTGGGATTCATATGGCAAAATTGTAGCACAAACCTATAAAAGGCAAATCCTCTCTGCTATTTTGTCAGCTTTTTAAGCGGGTGGAACTCCTTATGTGTGCTCTCGGCATACTTATCCGAAGCGTGGACGTAGCGGGTGGTTGTCTGGAGCGACTCGTGTCCGAGGAGTATCTGGATGGCGGCCGGATTGGCGCCTTGCTCGGCCAAATAGGTAGCAAAGCCGTGGCGAAACGAGTGAGCGGAGGTCGGAACAATGATGCCGAGTAGCTCTTTGTATCGCTTTATCTTCATTTGCAAATAATTCGGGGAAATGCGGACCTTCGCTGCTCCGCTGTTTTTGCCACTGTAGGGAATAAAGAGCGCCGGATTGTCGTCGTCGCGCGTGAGCAAATAATCCTTGAGAAGTGCCTTGGCGCGGTCTGTGAGATACACAAAACGTTCTTTTTTGCCTTTTCCACGGATAAAGATTTTACCCGTCTCGTTAATCTGGTCGCGGTTAAGAGACAGAAGCTCGGAGATACGCATTCCAGTCGCGAACAACACTTCAAGCATCATCCGGTTACGGAGCGCGATGCGTTTATCTTTCTCGAATTTGACCGGAGATTCTATAAGCTGAACCAATGATTCAAGTTCAGCGACCCGTGCGTGCGTACCGGGCATTTTAAGCAGTTTAATCGCGCTTGGCGATACCGGAACCCTATAATCCATATCCACAAGGTACTTGAAGTAGCTTCGGAGGCTCGAGAGCGTTCGGTTGATTGAACCAGCGGAAAGCTTCTCTAGACTTTTCGCTCCCTGGGCAGTCTTGCGATTCGTTGAAATTGAATGCGCTTTAAAATCCTCAATAGTCTGATTAGAGATTTTATCAAAAGGGCAGGAGCGTTCACCTAGGAATCTACTAAACATCGACAAGTCGCGCTCATAATTAAGAACTGTCTCAGTTGAGTAGTTCTTCACTGAAAGCGAGGAGAGAAAATCATCTGAGTAAGGAATTCCTTTAGATAGGTTTGCCATATTGGTCCTTTGTTACAAACTCAATCGCTCCAAATTCAGTTGGGACAAAAAGGAATATTGCACCAGGCATTGAAGAAAGATTTCTCCAGAGTTTAAATAGGGAAGTTGTACCTACTTCAACGTACAAATTTTGGTAATTCGGTTTATAGACCCCCAAGTCTGCTCTACCGAAATTAAGATATGGTTCATTTATTACCTCAAAACCATCCCGCTGAAAGTGCTTTTTGATTATATCCATCATGGCTCTGTGCCACTCCTCTCCGTGCCGCTCAGTTTTACTCGCCACAAGTACTTCCTGGTCAGACCATAATACGTTTGCTTTTTCTGTTACAATTTCCTTTGCACTGGTACTTCCTCCTACCAAGGCGATACTTATCTGTCTAAGCATCTGATAATTTTCAATCCCTAATTGACTTGCGACTTCATCTTGTTCCTTTGCCCTCTGCCCGAAATCAAGCACTTTGTTCAGCCATGCGTGTTCTCTCGCAATGGCTCTTTCCACAGTGTGCCAAGGAAGCCCGTTTTGATCAGAGTCCTTCTCCTCCATGGAATTTCTTATGAATATCTCGTAAATGCTTTGAAGTGACGTGTGTATAAATTTGGGTGGTTGCAATGTTGCGATGGCCTAAGAATTCCTGCACAATACGCAAATCAACGCCCTTATTCATCAGATCGGTTGCGAATGAGTGGCGAAGCGTGTGGGGAGTCGCCAAGAAAGGGATTCCAGCCATTTTAGAATACTTTTCTACAATCATCTCAATACCACGTACGGAAATACGCCTAGAATCCTTTTTAGGGCCTTTAAAGTTTATAAAAAGAGCCTCATCGTCATCTTTACGTTTCTGAATGTATTTCTTGAGCCAATGGAGCGCTCGGTCTGAGAAATAGACTACCCGAGGATATCCGCCTTTACCAACCACTCCTAACTCAAAGTCATCTCTGTTCAGAGCACTTGCTAGTTGCTTTGTATTAAGCGCGGCAAGCTCTGCAACACGAAGTCCTGTACTAAAAAGCGCCTCCAGAACCGCACGGTCACGAAGTCCACTCACTGTTTCGGTATTCGGCGACTCGAAAAGTCGACGAAGCTGTTCTATATCCAAAAACTTGATAAGACGCTCCTTGCGGTCCTTCGGGAGTTTAATTTTCTCCGTAGGAAGCGTTGGGATATTCTTCTCATGAAAATAAGAAAGAAATGACCTGAGTGCTATGAGATAGCGTATCTGAGTAGAGGGATGGAGGGTTGGAAAGGCGTGACGGACGATATTAGGACGTCTAGAGAGCCACACGCGATACTTGGATACGTGACTTTCAGTTAAGTCTTCGGGGGAAAGTCGCTCCAATTTTTGTTCCTTCAACCACGAAAAAAATTTCTGCACGAAACGAGAGTAACTCTTTACTGTGTTCAAGGAAAGTCCTTTTTCCACCTCACAGTACTCAAGAAAATCATTCAGATGTTGGGGGAATGGTTTACTCATATTCTTCGGCCAAGACGTGGATTAACCTACATTATACGGGGTATAGTATATACTGACAATGGGTGTTATCCACACCCACTGACCCTATTCCCTCTTCTAGCTAATCAAAAAGTCCTTGAATTTTATCCCACAACCACATCGCGGGTTCGACGATAATCGTATTCCAAACTTTGACGACTAAATCCCAAACGTACACGAGATTATCGTGCACGGTCGGCGAGCTTACGATATCTTTGAGGTTATATCCAAAAAAGCCGAGTACGATAAGCGCGATAACGATAAGGAGTACCATTTTGATAAGTCCTGTTTGCCTATTTTGAGTCATGATTTTAGTGTCGTATTTCCGCCTTTCTATATTGGGGCAGAAGCACTTCCCTATTAAGAGTTAGTAAGTATAAATCTGCCTCAACCGCCTCGTTTTCCTCCTTAAGAATTTGTTGATGGGCGACAAGTTCCCAGAGGGGATCAAAGAAGTCATTCCGATCAGTTGTCAGAAGGTAAACTGTGTCGTTCGGATAAAATAAGATTGTAGCTCCTAGTATGAGGTCTGGTATTGGAAATATTCGGTTGTAGCTCCTTGCTAGGCGCTTACACTCATTGGATAAAACAGCGGCATTTTGAAATATGGCTTGGTTTACAGGGTGGTTACGGACGCCATTGACGAATTTGAGATATTTTTCTCGTCGTCTGTCTTTCGGGTCGCAATTCAACAGTTCAAAAGCAGTAATATGCGACACTGTTAGAAGATTTTTATTCTGATGCAATATCCTTAGTATGTTTCCGCTTCGTTCAGCAAATCCTTCCGCCGCGTAGTGGATAAGAATATTTGCATCCAATAAAATATTGCTATTGCGAATTTCCCGCAACTCTTTCATGTATGGGCGGATTAAGTATAAGTTCCCGTTCTGTCTCGTTCAATCTAATAGATGTTAGTACCTGAAGTGCTTTTTCAGTGTTAGTATTTTGTCCTTGCACTGCTTTTGCAAATGTCGTACTCTCTGACGACCTAATCCCCAGTTTACTAACCCTTTTTTGTTTGATTCTAGCCATGTCTTTATTATAACATTGTTTATCTGAATCCCGCCTATTTTCGTTTTAGAGCAGGATTCGCTATGTGAAATTAAGAACCCCTTTTTTCCACTAGAACACCAAATGCTAGTATCCAGAACACTACAAAAAGCCACCAGATCGGTTCTTCTTTTGAAATAAATAATCCTATATTTATTACAATTGGCAACAAAAATAAAATCCAAAACCCGAATTCATTTTGAGTTGGTTCCCGTTTCTTCCAGATGAAGAATACTATTAAGATTGGAATTACAATCAAAAGACTGGCCATATTCCTCAATTCCTACTAAACCTACCACATTTCTCTTGCTCGAAATTATATCAAATGAAAGGAGATTTCACAAATACTTAAGCGGGTCCAAGTACGCCTTCAGGTCCGCAATCGGCATCGTGTAGGTGCCCTTACAGACGGCACTTTTACGCTCCATCACGCGGACGCCTTGGGTGGCGTAGACGGTTAAGTGCAGATGCGGGCCGGTTGAGTAACCGGTGTCTCCACTGTAGCCAAGGAGTTCTCCCGTCCCGACATACTGTCCCTGCGCGACTTTGATAAGTGAGAAATGAGCGTACAGAGTTGAAAGCCCGTTCGCATGCTCCACAAGTACCCATTTACCGTATGAAGCTCCGGGACAGACCGCATCGGTATCTCCGGTCCCTCGTACGACTCCGCTAAGCGCCGACTTAACGCGAGTGCCGGTAGGCGCGCCGAAGTCAACGCCGTTGTGCCCTTTGCCATTGTACGCGCCGCTCTTGGCAAAGGCCGTATCGCCGAATTTTTGCGTAATGCGGATGCTGTCAAGCGGCCATTTCAGAACGCCGGAGCCTGCCGCAGGAAGAAGTGAGGGGTCTATGGCAAAACGAAGTTCCGATTCAAATTGTAAGAGTTCCCGTTCAAACGCGTCACGCTTGGCTACTTTCTCGGCGAGAATTTTTCGGTACTCCGTTTCCTTACTTTTAGTTGACGCGAGTAGCGTATTTTTCGCTTTCCGGTTCTGGACAAGTAAGATGTTTTGGTCCGACAGGTCGGTGCGTAGCGTCACCAGCCGCTCCCTGTTCTTCTTTGTTTCGGTTTGCACGCCCTCAAGGTTGGCTTTCAGTGCCCTTGTTTTATTCAAGTCGTCCTCCAAATTTTTCTGGAATCGCTGCAGGTCATCAACCACTCCCCACATGGTGGAGAGTGTCGCTCCCGAGAGTATCGTTTCAACAAGTGTTTGCTGTTCCGCTCCGTTGAGATTCCGTATGGTCTGTCCGAGTGCGCTCCTGCTTTCGCCGATTTTGTTTTCCTTCACGTCTATGGCGTCCGCGAGCTCCTGCAAACGGAGATTCACGGCGGAAATTCTGTTTTCCGTAAGTTTGATTTGTGCCGAAAGTTTTTTCTGTTCAAGGTCTATGCTTCGTATCGTGTTCTGAAGAGTTTTAGTTTCCTTTCCCGTTGTTTCCAACTGTTCCTGATAGCCGGCAATTTCTTTCTCAAGGTCTGCAATGGCAGTGTTCCGTTCGGTAATTTTGTTTTTGAGGTCGGTTATCGTGTCGGCACGCGCAGAAAATGTGTGAAAAGCTAAGAAAAGCAGGATTAAGGTATATAAAAAAACAGCACGAAATTTAGGCATTTCCGAATTATAACACAACCACCCCTCTATCCCCTTCTTACAGAAGCTATACACCTTCCGCTCTCTCCGAAGACGGAGCGCTCAAGGTCTTGCGAAGCTCCACGTATTCGCTTCTCACCTTGGAAAGGAGGGGAGATAAAAACTAACCAAGTAATTTTACCGCGCTTTGAAGGCGTGCCAGTGTTTCCTCTTTTCCCAGTATGGCGGCAAGCGTAAATGGGTCGGGGGATTGCTCCTTTCCCGAAAGTGCTACTCTGGTTGGCCACAGCACATCCCCCTTCCCTTTCGCCTCGGCGTAAGGGAACAGAGCCTCCTTAATACCCGAAACGGTATATGCATCCGGAGAAATCTTTTCTACAAGTGAGCATACATTTTCAAGATGCTCCTGCGGTTCACTTTTCGCCTTTTTCCACCGAAGCATTTCTTTCGGATATACCGGTTTTTTCAAGAGATAGTCATATTCTCCGGCCGTGAGCTCGGTCTTCATGTCGCCGTATACACTGATTCGTTCCAAAAGCATTTCGGCGAGCGCTTGTATTTGCAGTTCCGACTTCCCTTTTGTAAGTTCGGCGGGTATATACGGTATGACTGCTTTTACCCCCGCTTTTTTCAGGTACTCCTTATTTACCCAACGCAACTTTTCTTCGCTGAAGATTGCCCCGCCTTTTTGCACCTTCGCAAGGTCAAATTTTCCTATGAGTTCTTCAAGCGTAAACAGCTCTTGGTCGGTACCCGGATTCCACCCGAGAAGTGCGAGATAGTTAATAATCGCTTCGGGAAGATATCCTTTTGTTCGGTACTCTGTCACGCCGACAGCGCCGTGACGTGCCGAAAGTTTAGAGCGGTCTTCCGCAAGGATCAGCGGAACATGCGCATACAGTGGTCGTGGCGCTTCGATAGCTTCTTGAATAAGAATCTGACGCGGAGTGTTGGAAATGCCGTCCTCACCGCGGATAACATGCGTCACCCCCATCTCGAAATCGTCCACCACAACGGAAAGGTGGTAAATCGGTTCCTCAAGACTTTTCGCAATCACAAAATCGCCTAAATCGGTTGTATCGAAAGAAACCTCGCCACGTATAATGTCAGTAAAGGTGACCACCTTTTTGGGGTTTTTGAAGCGAATTACCTCGGCGCGCTCCCCCTCCTTCTCCGGTGTTTCTTTCGATAGGTACGCGTTTCCATCGGCTATGATTTTTTGGAGATACTTTTTGTAGATTTCATTCCGTTCGGACTGGCGTGCAATAACCGCGTTGTCCCAGGTGATGCCGAGCCACCGCAAACCATCGATGATATCTTTTTCGTACTCGATTTTCGAACGTTCTTTATCCGTGTCCTCGATGCGGAAAACAATTTTCCCGCCATTCTGCCGCGTGAAAAGATAATTAAAAAGAAACGTCCGGGCGCGCCCGATGTGAAAAAATCCAGTCGGTGATGGGGGGAAACGGGTGATAACAGTCATATGCAAAACTATATCTCAAACGATATGCCGGTTTTTTTCGCTATTTCTTTGAACCATCGCTCGTGGCGGGTTAGCTGGACGCTGATTGCCGCATGTTCCTCCTTGAGGTCAAGCGCTATCTTCATAAACTTATCAACAGTTATCGCCATTTCTTGAACAGTTTCCCGAAGGGCCTTCATGTCGCTCTTCAGCTCACTCATGTCCGACCGCAAGACTGTCATGTCGGCTTTAAGGTCTAGAACATCAGAAGTGACCCCTAAGAGATCCTTTTTCGTGGCCAGAGTCTCATGCAAGCGTACAAGCTCTTTTTTCGTTGCGAGAGGAGCAAGCAGACCTTTCAGTTTTTTTATGTCGGTGTCAGTAAACATATTGAGAGTATAGCATACGATGTTTGTACTAATCAAAATCAGGATTATGTTGCAAAACTTGACTTTTTCTTAAGAGAAGGTTACTTTGAAATTGAAAAGAAGCGGTGTTCCTTGCCAAAAAGTTGGCACAGAACTTGGAGGCAGAAACTCGTTTTCTCCTCACAAACTGTACTAACCTCAACTGAAAGGGATAGCGCTTGAATACGAAAATATTTGGAACCGATTGGGGACGGGTGCTCAAGAAATCGGTGCCCAACAGTAGTTGCAACTCTCTTGAGAACCCAAAGCTGGACGCAAAGGGATACCTCCGGGTAAAACCATTTGCTGGTGCACTGCAAACCCTAAGGTGGGTTAGGGAAAACGGTTTCTCCTCGGTGCATCTTGTGTCAAAGGTTGATACGCAAGGGTTTATGGAGCCGCGCGTTCGTAGATGGCTTCGCCACCACGGATTTGAGTCGGTCATGCCAAGCGAGAATATGCACTTTTGTACCGACTTTCGGGACAAGGTGCGGATTTGCCAAGAGGTTGGCATCACTCACTTCGTGGATGACCGATTGGAGGTGTTGCGGCATATGGTGGGACAGGTAGAGAACCTTTTCCTTTTTTGCCAAGGGGAGCCTCAAGATACCCATTTGTGGCATCTTGTTATTTAGCAATAGTATACGTTCGTACACTAATGCTAAATCGCGGAAACACCTCACCCAACCTCCCTACGGGAGCTGTATACTTTTCGCCTTTTGAAGACAAAACGCTCAAAGTCTTGCGAGGCTCCAGGTGTTCGCTTCTCACCCTCTAAAGAGTGGGAGGAGGAAAAATCCTCCGGCTCCCTGCCCGCCGATTGGCAGGCGGGGAAGACTCGCCACCTCCCTTAGCAAGGGAGGAATTAAGACTTTTCGTGCTTAAGGGCAATTTCAAGAATTTCACGGGCGATAACGTTTGCCGCGTCCAGCTTGGCGAAATGGCGCGCCCGCTCCGACATCAGTTTGTAGCGGTTCTCATCGGCAAAAATTTTATCAATCTGATTTTTAAAAAGGGTCGTCGTTAGGTTGCTTTCTTCCAGCACATCCGCGGCACCATTTTCCGAATACGCGTACGCATTTTCACGTTGGTGGTCGCCGTTTGAGTCGGTAATGGGTATCAAAATTGAAGGCTTTCCCCACGCGGCAATCTCAAAAATGGTTGAACCCGCCCGCGAGATGATAAGGTCGGCAAGTCCGCCCGCGGCGGCGACCTGCCGCGTAGAAAGATACCCGAACGGATGGTACCGGCGTTGGAGAGGATTGTTCTGTAAAAGAACCTTCGCCCGTGCGGTCATATCCGTAAGATTTGCTTTTCCCGTCTGGTGCACTATTTCATAGTCGCGTACCAATTCGGGAAGACTTTGGAGTACTGTTTCGTTCAGTGTTACCGAACCAAGCGAACCGCCAATAACGAATATAACTTTGGTGCCCTCTTCAAGGCCAAAGTCGCTTCGTTTTGGTATTTCTGGAGATACAATGTCATGCCGAAGAGGATTCCCCGTGTAGGCCACTTTCTCCTTTTTAAATGAATTGGCGGCATCCGCGAATGAGACGGCGACGCGTGTGGCGAATTTTCCCGCCCACTTGTTCACTTTTCCCGGCACCGAATCGGACTCGTGGATGATGACGGGGATTTTCCAAAAGTGTGCCGCGAACAGCGCTGGGAAACTACCGAACCCTCCCTTCCCCACTACGACGTCTGGATAGATGCGGAACATACTAACCGTTGCCTTAAGAATTGCCCACGCAGTCTTAAACATATCGGTAATGTTTTTTACCGAAGCATAGCGGCGGAGTTTACCCGTAGAAACCTTAATAAACGTAATCTGGTGGTCAAAAAGTAAACCCTCGTCGTAGGGTTCGGGTGCCATAAAAAAAAGCTCCGGCGCGATAAGGCGCTCCTCTTTGGCGAGAGCAATAACCTCCTCCGCAATCGCGATAAGGGGATAGAAATGCCCGCCTGAACCGCCGCCAGTAAAAAGTATTTTCATACCATAATGCGAATACTACTAATGCCGAATGCAAATACAGCGAATACTACGAATATGACTCCCATTTGCGGCATTGGCATTCTTCATTCGCGGTATCCGCATTATGATTTTTGGTAACGAGAGATATTCAACAATATCCCCGCTTCAAACAGTGTAATAACTAGTGACGTACCTCCGTGACTGACAAAGGCAAGCGTCAGGCCCGAAAGCGGGATAATCGCGAGCATTGACGCGATATTCATAAACGCCGAGGCACCTATGAGTATAACAATACCGATAGAGAGCAGTCCACTAAAAAGGTCGGGTGCGCGAGAAGCGATACGGAGTCCCCGCAGGAGAAGCGCGAGAAACAGCAAAATCAGTGTGACGGTACCGATAAAACCGAATTCTTCCCCTGCGACGGCAAAAATAGAATCGCCGATTGGTTCGGGAAGGTAAGAAAATTTCTGCACACTTTGGCCGAATCCTTTCCCTGTGAGGCCGCCCGAACCGATGGCAATCAGTGATTGCTGAACCTGCCAGCCGGTGCCTTGCGGGTCCGCCGCAGGGTTCAGAAATGTCGTGACACGATTCATAAGGTAGGGCTTTGAGGCGATAAGGAGGCTTATGGCGATAACGCCGACAAGCAACATAAGGCCGATGTGCCGGAGCCGTCCTCCCGCCGCGAGGAATATCGCGAACATCGCCATAAAGAGCACCACAAACGTATCGGTGTCGGGCTGAAGCAGGAGCAAGAAGCCCGCGATGCCAAGAAGTGCGAACAGTGGAAGAAGTCCGTAGGTGAATGTTTGCACTTTGTCTTTGACGGTGGCGAAGAACGCGGCGGTGTAAATAACGAAGGCGATTTTCAAGAATTCGGCCGGCTGGAACCAAAAACCAAATAGCGATATCCATCGGCGCGCTCCCCCATGCTCCTGTCCGATTCCCGGAATAAAGACAAGCGCGGTAAGGACAATGGCCGCAAGAAGTATCGCAAGTGTATATCTCCGCAAATGTTTATAATGAAATACGGAAGCGACGTACGCGACCCCAGCGCCAAGTATCGTCGCGAGGAGGCGAGTCGTGGCGATATTTCCGAAGCTCGCTCCGTCACGCGCGAGGAGGCCGAGTGAAGCGGATAAAAAGATGAGAAGTCCCGAGACGACAAGACAAACCACGATGGAGAGAAGCCACGTGTCCGGTTTATTTGAAGCGGTAAAATATGTGCGGATGATTCTTTGTGCGAATTGCTTCATAGTGGATACGCTTGGCGAATAGCGCATGCGAATAAGAACATCATGCGCGGGTACCTTAGCTGACCAGCGTTACGATAAGGCCGAGGAGTGCGAAAATAACCGAAAGTACCCAGTAGCGCATCGTTACCTTGTAGGACGGCCAGCCGATGGCCTCAAAGTGGTGGTGGAGTGGTGAAATAATGAAGAGCTTCTTCCCGAAGAACCGTTTCCACAGTTTTTGTAAAATTACCGAGGCGCTGGTCGCAAAGAGTGGAAAAGCAATAATGGGGAGGACGAATAACCCTTCTCCCTCGCCAAGAGAGTCGGTCATAAACGCGACAATCGCGAGTGTAAGTGTGAGTGCCATACTCCCCGTCTCCGACATATAAAAACGGGCGGGTGGGATATTAAACCACAGAAAAGCGAGGATGCCGCCAAGAAGCGCCGCGCAGAACGCGGCGAGGTTTATTTGGCTTTGGAAGAAAGCGATAACGCCATACGCGCCGAAAATGACGGCGAAAATACCTCCTGCGAGCCCATCAATCCCGTCAATAATTCCGCCCGAGTAGACCGCGAGCATTACGAGCGCGAATAGAGGAATGATAAGCCATCCGAGGGCGAGTGGTCCGAAGTACGGGATGCCGATACTCGTCACATCAAGCTTATAGTGGAACCACAGACCTGCCAGTAAGCCAACCACGCCGACGATAAGCAGACGCTTCCCGAGTGAAAGCCCTCCAGCCTTGTAGTCGCCTGTTCCACGCACCTCAAAAAGGTCATCAATAAGGCCGATGCACGCGCCGATAAAAAGCGCCGCGAACGGAATCCACGTCTGGTTTCTGTTCAGGAAATCCAATTTTTCTATAAGCGGGAAATTGGAAAGACTGGCCAGTACGTAAATACCCACAATCGCGATAGTGGCGGAAATCCAGATAATCACCCCGCCCATTCGTGGCGTACCCGTCTCGCGGGTTTCGTGTAGCTTGTTGAACAGAGGTGTTCCCTCTCCCTTCCCCACTTTTTTCTTCCACATCTTGTGTGTGTAGAGGTAGTGGCTGATGACCGGCGTAATACCGATACCGAGCGCGAAGGCCAGCAGCGCGGGAAGAAAAACTTTGATTAAATCTAGGAGCATAAAGAAGTATCAATTTACAATTATCAATTTTCAATCAAGGTAGCAATGTTTAAATTCTTAAATCGGATTTTGAAAATTGGAAATTGGAAATTGAAAATTCTCGCGTATCACAACTAATTATTCTGGAGATACGCGAGGGCTGCCCACACCAGCGCTTCCGCGTCGGTGAACCGACCGTCAATAGTGGAACCGAGAACGGAAACGATAATCGGATGATTGAAACCTGCGTCAAACGCGATAACAAGATTTCCGCCGGCAAGGTCAGTGTATCCCGTCTTAGAGGCGATAAGCAAGGGGAACGTATCGGTTTCCTTGTTGGTGTTTTTCGCTTCATGGTCCTCTCTATCTCCGGCAAGTAAGAGCTCGCTCCATCGTGTCTCCGAAAAAATTGAAGGAAATTTCTCAAGGCCGTACGCGAGCATATGCGACGTTTCCTTGGCGGTGCTGTACGCGCCGGCGCGCTCCGTATCAAGGTCTAGTCCGCTCTCATTCAAGAAACGTGTTGAGGAAAGTCCGATAAGCTCCGACAATTTGTTCATCTCTCCGACAAACAATGCGCGACTTTCCTCATTGCTTTGCGTGCTCGTGGCCAGAATGCCACCAACTGAAGATGAAACAGCTACCGCTCCATCGTTGGACGATTCAATCAACGTGAACTTCAACAGGTTGCGTAGTAGCCAGCGTTCGCCCACCGTAAGCCCGCTGTTCCCTTCCGCTCGTATGGCCTCGGCGTCAATCGTGATGTAGGTAGTTTCGGGGAGAAAGGAAAGGGCGGTTGCCGCGGTCATAATTTTGGTAACCGAAGCGAGAGGTAACACCTCATCTTCGTTTTTCGCAAACAGAGGTTTTCCAGCTTTTACGTCATACACATACGCGGCTTTGGCCGAAAGCGAAACAGAGTCAAACGGATTTTCTTTCGGCGCGGTAACTCCTCCAACCGCGGCAACCGCAGTGGAGGGGACTGTCGGGTTCGGCGCACTAATCAAAAAGAAAAATGAGCAAAGAGTAGCCGCCCAGAAGAAATACTCCGGGCGAATGATGTGGCTATGTTGCTCGTACCATTTTTGAATCATAGAGAGATGACTGCTCCCAATCTAACCTACTAAATTTCTAATTACCTAATTCACCTAATTTCTAATAAAATTTCCAATTTCTAAATTCAGCATGTAACCTTTTATGAGGTGTTACTTGTCCTAGCGCAGCTTAGGGATTAGAAATTAGACTAATTTTCATCCTCATCATCAAGTGGTGTCTCGGCCGCCACAGCAGTAGTTTGTGCCACGGAAAGTTCCGTGCGGATTTCCTTAAACTCGGGAAGCTCTTCAAACGAACTAATTCCAAGGAGGGAGAGGAGGTCAATTGTAGGGCGGTAGAGGAACACTCGTTCATCGTCCTCGCTCTGACGTCGCTCTATAAGGCCTCGGATAAGCAGACTTCGGAGTATCGCGGTTGAATTGACACCACGGATATATTCAATATCTCGCCGTGATACCCTCTCTTTATACAGTACGATGGACAGGGTCTCAAGTGCCGCTTTACCGAGGTCTCTTGCGAGTTCTTCTTTGCGCAGACGTTCAATAAGTTCGTGTGTATCGGGGGCGGTCGCGAACGCGTATTCGTCCTCGGTTTGGATAAGCGAAAGTCCACGTCCCTGCAATTTCTCCTTGAGACTTTGCAGGCCTTTCTTCACATCCACTGAAGGAAGTTTGAGTGCGCGGCAAAGCTCGGGGAGCGTCATCGGTTCTCCGCGCCAAAAGAGAACAGCCTCTAGTATCTTTTCCAGTTCAGTGTTCATTTAGGTTGTACTTATAAATAAGTGTCTTCTTGCGCGGCAACTGTTAACTTTTGACTTTTAACCGTTAACGGTCAATGGTTAAGAGTTAACAGTCAGTAGCGTGGTACGTCCACGCTTCCTGTCTCCATCATAATATCTCCGTGCGGAGTTTCCTGTGTCGCGTGGAGGAGTCCATCTTTCACGAGTTCAAGCATCGCGAGGAAACCGACAATCACGTTAACACGCTCGCCTTTTTGCATAGCCGCAAATTCTTTGAAGCTCATCCGGAGGGCGGAGGTAATGCGCTCCTTCAAATTCTCAATCATCTTTTCAAGGCTTATCACTTTCTTCACCGCTACCTTTGAAAGTTCTTCAACTTTCGGTATGGAGGCAAGCACGGAGCGAATCCCCAGAAGAAGCGATGCCACGGAAACGTCTTTCGGCGGGGCGAATATCGGCACCACTTTTCGTTCCAGTGGAAGGTACATCGCGGACTGTCCGAATCGTGTCCGCACGTGGCGAGACAACTCGCGGAAACGCTGCAGGAGCTTCAGCCGATTCTGGAGGTCCTCCATGCTCTCCTCTTCTTCACGAGAGAGTGAAAGTTGCGGCAGAAGCGCTTTTGACTTGATAAGCAGAAGCGTGGAAGCGATGTACGCAAACTGCGCGCTTTCGGCAATCGGGAAGTCAATAAAATCCTTTGAATAGTTCAGGAAGTCATCCGTCACTTTTGAGAGCGCGATATCGCCGATATGAAGCTGGCGGCGCTCAACCAGTGTCAAGAGGAGGTCCAGTGGGCCTTCAAATTTCTCTTGTTTTACCTCAAAGGGAGTCATCGCAAAACTATACCACTTTTACGGCTGTGTAGAAAGGTATTCTTGTGAAAACGGGTACTAAACCCTACTTTTCCTTCGCAATTTTTATCCCCAGCTCCAGAAGCTGTTCGGGGGCAACCTCGGACGGCGCGTCCATCATAAGGTCACGCCCGTCGCCCGTCTTGGCGAAAGCGATAACTTCACGAATGTTCGGCTCGTTCTCCAGAAGCGTGACGAAGCGGTCTAGCCCCCACGCGATACCGCCGTGCGGAGGCGTGCCATGCGCGAACGCGGTGAGCATATGACCGAAGTTTCGCTCTATATCCTCCGCTTTGTGTCCCATAATCTCAAACACTTTCCGAAGTGCTTCGGGCTGGTGGTTACGGATACTGCCGCCACCGATTTCATTGCCGTTTAGCACGACGTCATACTGCGTCGTCAAAATCCCGCTAATATCTTCTTTTTTCAGCAGACGCTCCATATGCTCATTTTGCGGGCGAGAAAAAGGGTTATGCGTGAAGGTCCAGCCTCCTTTGTCATCCTTTTCAAAAAACGGGAAATCAATCACCCATTCAAAGGCGAGCAGGTCGGGGTCGTTCTTGTCGGTCCGAATATCAGGCTTGTCGCTTCCGTATTTTTCCATCGCTTCTTTGTACGTGAGGCGCGGGAACGGAAGCGTTTGGATTCTTTTATTCGGGTACAGCGTCTTCACGATATCTATGAGTAGTCGTTCATTGAGCGCCATAACTTCCTCACGCTCCACGAAGCTCATTTCAAGGTCAAGCTGGGTGAATTCCGGCTGACGGTCTCCTCTGGTGTCTTCGTCGCGGAAACAGCGGGCAATTTGGAAATACTTTTCCATTCCGGCGGCCATCAAGAGCTGTTTGTACTGTTGAGGTGATTGCGGAAGCGCGTAAAACTTTCCTTGGCTGATGCGGGACGGTACGATGAAGTCGCGCGAACCCTCCGGCGTAGATTTGGTAAGATTCGGGGTTTCGATTTCCACGAAACCCTCTTTGTCCAGAAAGTCGCGGATATATTTGATAATTTTATGGCGGTTGCGAATATTCTTCTGCAAACGTGGTCGGCGAAGGTCCAAATAGCGGTATTTCAGCCGAGCCTCCTCCCCTATTTCCTTTCCATCGCTACGCACGTCAATCGGCGGGGTGAGTGCCTCGTTCAGTACTTCAATTGAGAGGATTTCAAGTTCAACCTCCCCGTTCGGTTCGTTTTTGTTTACCAATTTTTCCGGGCGCTGATTTACCTTGCCGGATACCGAAATGACCCACTCGGGACGGACCGTACCCGCCAGCTTATGTGCCTCGGCGTGGCTGGGGAGTGCAATCATTTGGACTTTGCCCGACGCGTCGCGTAGGTCAATGAAAATGAGCTTGCCGTGGTCGCGCCGAATATCCACCCAGCCTTTGATGGTGACTTCCTGTCCGACCATTTCCTTAAGTTTTGCGATAAATGTTCGTGTAGGGCTCATAATAGAAAATTAAAATAATAAACTGTGAATTACTAAACTCTTGTCTTGTCATTCCTGCGGAGGCAGGAATCCAGAATAGAGAGCCAGAAATCTGGATTCCAACTTTCGTTGGAATGACAGAAACCGGTGTTATGCGGAGTTTCGTAATTCAAGGTAATAAAAATAAAATCGCCCTTACAAAATCACCCCGAAGGATGGTTTTGTAAGGACGTTCTTTCCGCGTCAATCTGCGTGTTATCCGCATCTATCCGCGTCTAGTCGTGGTGCCACCTTACTGCGCCCTGCGTAGCCTTGGCGAAGCAGGGCTTTGCCTGTCGTCAAACTCACAAGACCTTAATTCAAGCTGTAACGGGCTTTCCCGAAGGGGTCTACTGTGGGCGAACAGTTGTCTGCAACTGTTGTAGCCCTGTTCTTCCCTTAGCCTGCCCCGACAAGTCTTCTTCGTCGGGACCAAGCCGTGTCATCGGCTTCATTGCTTTCTCATACTGTACCACAGGCAGGAAAAAAGAAAAGCCGGTTATGTCAACGACCTACACCAAGTACCAGATGAGCAAAGGGTAGGAAATAACTCTTTAACGTTTCTTGATTAATTGAAAGTAGAGGGTTAGGACTTACAAGGTCGTCCAAGACGGTTCGCAAAACGACCGACTCTTGCCTTCCACCTTCATTAGTCGTGATTGTAAGCTCTTCCACGATACCACACGCTCTCTCGTACGCTCCACGCATCCTTTCGACGTTGTGTTCTGATCTGGCATGCAAAAGCCGAGTTACCTCGCTCCCGAGGTTTGCAACAAGAAAAATATCTCGGCTTTCATTCATGGTATAAGTCGGTCAATAATAACGCGCATCTTTTCACGTATCATTGCATCTTCAATATACATATCGCGATTGCCGAGTGCCGGGCGAATATTGATGAGCGCCACATACTCAACGCGCTCTTCTCCGTTCGTTTCGGGATACAGGTTGAAGCCCCATACCATATTCTGTTTTGAACCGTTTTCCGTAAGCTTTGTGTTCGCGTCCATATGCCACTTGCCTCCAAGTGCGATAACTCCTCGCTCTATATCGGCAACCCCTTTAACCATAGTGCCGTATACTTCCATCGCAATCTCCTTTGCCTCGGCTCTCGTGATTGGCTCAGTGATAATCTCTATCCGCATACACAAGATGTTACCAAAAATCCGGCTCTGTGGATAGGCGATATTTTGTAACCCCTCACACTCGTCTGTGTCTCCCCTAGCAAGGGGAACACTCCGACGTGACGTCGTAGGAGGGGTGTTCTACACAACCCCCGGCGCATAAGAATGCGTCCACCCCCTTTGATAAGGGGGATGTTAAGAGAGCGTGAGGAGTTACGATATTTTTCGGTATACACTGGTTTACCATTTTATTTAATTTTGCCCCACGCATCCTCGCTAGATTTTATAAGGCTGTCTAATTTCTCGTCCTCTTGTTTAAGCATAATATTCTTTAATTTGGGAGTATTTTTCCAGACAACATTAGGAAACTCTTCAACCTCTTTTCGTGAAAATATAAAGTAACGAACAGTGTCTAAATCCTTGTCAAACGCAACACAGACACAGTAGTCAAATTTTTTCGGGTCAAGCCTATTCCATCCCGGGCCGGTTTTTTGAGCCATTCCGTTGTTGATATTACACCCTCGGACATTTATTCGCTTTCCCCTAACTATAAAATCGCGGCCGTTTTGTATAACAGTAAAACCCAACCTTTTCATCTTATCCGATGCGACATTTCGCGCGAAGGTGTTGGTGCTCATTTTTGAATTTGAACTATACACGATGGACTATTGCAGCACCCTTAGATTTCTTTTCTTTTATTTTTCCTTGTCGACAGATTTTTTAAATCATTTTCCGCTTAAAAATCAAAACAAAACTTGTGGTACTGCTTCCCCAACTTGAAGCACTGGTACCCGCAAGCGGAGTTATTGCGACAAGCTCCCATCCTTGATTGCCCAACTCATTTAATGACGGCTCCGCACTAGAATCAATCTTTCTATTAAGCCAGCCCCTAACATTCGGTTCTATAATTTTGTATTCCCATTTTTCCATAGTTTTTAGGGTTAATCTAGGAAATTAATACAACTTCACCCCCACTTTTTCCCGCACCTCCTCCATCTTTGCCGAGGCTTTGGCGCGGGCACGGAGGCCACCTTCCTTTAACATTTTGAGTACGGCTTCCTTGTCTTCGGCAATCGACTTACGCTTCTCCCGAAGCGGGCGGATAAATGTTTTGATATCTTCAATAAGCGCTTCCTTCAATATTTTATATTTGCCCTCGTTCTGTGCGTAAAAGTCATCGAGACGGGCACCGTCCGACAAGCTTGTCGGACGGTGCCCGTCTAACGCAAACAACGTATGGATTTCGTGGACATTTTTTGGGATTCCACCCGAAGAGTCTGTCACAATACTCATCACACACTTTTCAATCTCGGCATCTTCGGCAAAAAGCGGAATCGTATTTCCTTTACTCTTGCTCATCTTCTCTCCGTCAATACCCGGCACTACGCTGACGTCGGAAAGAATCATCGGTTGCGGAAGTTTGAATGTCTCTCCATAGACACGATTAAACTTCTCCGCGGTATCGCGGGCGATTTCTACGTGCTGTTTTTGGTCCTGCCCTACCGGTACGACATCCGCGTCATACAGTAAAATATCCGCCGCCATAAGTAGCGGGTAGTTAAACGTGCCGACATTTACCTCGCTCCGCTTCGCCTGCGCGTCCTTGAACGCGTGCGCGCGCTCCAGATACGGGACGGTGGTCAGGCACTCAAATATCCATGCAAGCTCCATATGCTCGGGAATGTCGGACTGCTTGTAGAGCGTGACATTCTTCGGGTCAAGACCGATGGCGAGGTAATCAATTGCCACATTCAGGATATTCTGTTTGAGCTCCTTTGGATTTTGAAGTGTCGTCAGCGCGTGATAGTCGGCAATAAAAATAAACGTCTCGTGTTCCTTCTGGAGTTCCACGAATTGCTTCATCGCGCCGAAATAGTTCCCGATGTGAGGTCGGCCTGAAGGTTGGATACCGGATAGCAGTATTTTGCGGTCTTTAGACATAGCGGTACTTTAGCAGGAATTCAATAAAAATTCACCTAATTACCTAATTTCTAATTCATCTAATAAAATGCCATCAATGTCCAATTCAGAAATTTGGAATTTTATTAGAAATTAGGTGAATTAGGAATTAGAAATTTACTTCGTTGGTAACTCCACGAAGAACGTAGACCCTTTTCCTTCACCATCCGACTCGGCCCAAACCTTTCCCTTTTGCGCCTCAATAAGTTGGCGAGCTACATAGAGTCCAAGGCCGGTACCGAGAATATTCGCTTTGCTCGCATCCTCCGCGCGGCTGAATTTTTGAAACAGCCTCGGCAGTACTTCCGGCTTGATGCCGACGCCCGTATCCTTGACCGAGAGCTGTACCGTTCCCGCACCAGTTCGCTTCACGGCGACAAGGATAGAGCCCTTCGGCGTGTATTTAAGTGCGTTATCAACAAGATTTTCAATCACCTGCCGCACTTTTCCGGCATCAGCATGAACGGTTATGGACGGCGCGATATCAAGCGTGAGCGAAAGATGTTTACGCTCCACATTCGGTGTAAGTTCCTTCGCCACATCGGATACCAGTGTGCTGAAATCAACATCGGAGAAATCATACTTCATCTTTCCCTGCTCAATGCGGGAGACATCCAAAAAGTCCTGCACGACGACCGCAAGCGCGTTACTGGAGTTGGAAATAGTTTGTATAATTTCTTTAAGATTTTCGGGGACGACGCCATAATCCCCCTGCGTCATCATTGAGGCGTACCCTTTGATGGCGGTCAGCGGTCCTCGGATTTGATGTGAGGCGAGCGACACGAATTCGCTTTTCAGGTGGTCCAGTTCCTTTAAACGCGCGTTGGCACTTTCCAGCTCTCTTGCCAGTTTTTCTATACGTTCTCGTTGTTCAACTTCCCGCTTCACCGACCAGATAAGATAGATACCGACTATGAGGAGCAGGATGGCGGTGAACGAAACGATGATCCGTACCGTCTCGATGGTTCGGAGGAAAAGGAGGGAGACCACGAGCATCCAGAGCGCTCCGACGAGCACCTGTGTTCCGAGGAGCTTCACGTTGAACATCTTGTATCGCACGACAAGGTATCCGATGAACGCGGCAAAAATCGGAGTGCCAAAAAGCCCGAATTGCGAATTCACCCAATCGTCGGTAAAGCTTCCGAAGATATTGCCCGACGCCCACATAAGGAGGAACAGAATAACGCCGGTCGCAAGAAGCGCTATCTCTCTTTTGGTGTCGGCACTCTTCTCTTGTAGGAAACGGCGTATGGCGTAGGTAGCGATGCCGATGATGGAGAGGAGCTCAAGGACATAGGTATAGTAGGCATAGAATGATTCGATCGGGATGCAAAGCGAGAGATCGAATCCTTCGAGGCTATAGATGGTCGGGGTGATGAGGATGAGCGGGGTATAAACGATGGCCGCGATAACCTTCGCGTTGAGTGGAGCGTCATGTTTGTTTACGAACACATAGACGAGATAGAACATCCCGATATAGGTGAGTGGCTCGAGCATTATCTGGAGCGACCAGAGGAACATGATAAGGTCGCTTCGGTTGCTTGCCCAAATGATGACATTGAAGAACACCCACAGCAGGAATGGGACGAGGCTCCAGAAGAGTATCTTGTTCGTCAGACTCCTGCGGTCCTTGAAGTAGACGAACAGGCCGATGACAAGCGAAAGAGAAAGCGCGGTAAGGTGCGTGTAGTAGATGAACTTCGGCACGTGGCTGGAAAGCACGAGGTATCTCGCGGCTTCAGCGAAGCAAAGTGCAGCTTGAGCTTGCATAGATAAGGTAAGGTTAGTTATGGCTTTATACTAACATGGATACTCTCGAAGCCTCCTCCGAAAGCATAGCGGATAGAGAGCTGTACGCGCTGTCCGGCACTTACAGTAGTTTCCGGGAGAGGCACCACAACCGGGCCGTTCAGCGAGTCGGTATCTCCAAGCGAGATATTTTGTGTGAGCATTGTAACGCTAGTGAGACGTACGGAGTTGATAACACCGTCGGCGACGATATCGATGTCCAAAACCGCTTCGCAGTGTTCCAAAGACGTTTGGGAGAATTCCACTGTATGGACCAGCGTCTTATTTGAAAAGGCTGTGAATGAGCGCAGAGCGGGGTCGTAAAAACGCCAAGTATGACGAATGAACGGGACATTGAGTCCGTAACAGCTAAAATCAAAATTCCCAAGTGCTACAAAGGTATCCTGGCTGGACGGGATGAAAACGGTGTCCCTATTCACGGCCCCACGTCTATGCAGGTTGTTCACAGCACTCACTTGATATTCTTCGATCATTCCGGTCGTGAGCATTTCCATGATCACCGCATCGAACACAAGTCCGGGCTCGAAATCATATCGTCGCCCGTCGCCGATGCGGACCTCCACATTGTGTGCGCCGTTCGCCTCGATGACCTTCTGTGCGGCATCGGAGATGAAGGGGTCGTATTCGAGCGAGATGACTTTTTTCGCACCCGCACGGGCGGCAAAAAGCGCAAGTATCCCCGAACCGGTACCCGAATCGAGGACAGTGCTCCCCGCACGGACTTTCTCGCTTATGGCCTTTTGGAATGCGCTCGTGCGGGGGATGTCGGAAAGGCACTGGCTTACGATATCTATGGAGCTGAAGGCCGTTCCGCCGCGCTTTCTGAATTGCAGAGCGAATATCGCTCCATTGGTAATGATCATATAGATCGGATACACCAAGATGGAGAATAATGCTTTTTCAACGGCGAACAGGTTGAGAAGCTGTCCGAAGAAAACGAACCCCCACGCTTTTTTATCCTCATGTTCGGGACGGTGCAAAGACTTCTTGATCGTCGGAATGGCTGCCATGAAGTCGGTGAAAAGGTAGAACACGAGCCCTACTATCGCCGAGCTGGTGAACCACCAGAAAAATGTTCCGATGAGTGCGCCGAAGATGCACCACTTATCGAGCCTCGTCCAGCCCCCCTCGCCATATTTAATGGAGAGCAAAGCAATGATAACGGGCCCTATCGCCTCGCTAAGCGGCACCCAGATAGTCTCCCGCGCCCCGGAGGCGTAGTAGCTGCAGACGATGAGTATGCCTACCCCGCCCCATATCCACCATGATGCACGGCTCGGCCTCGTTTTGCCCGCCAGGATAGCGGGAATGTAAAAAAGATACGAACAGAGGGCCAAAATGCCCGACGCGATGCCTATAAATCCGGTGAACGTCATACTATTCGATGGAAGGAAGCGGAATGATGACTGCTCGCTGCTCTTCTTCCGGCGGCGCTTCACCCTCGACAAGGTAATCATGCAAAACCATATAGCAATAGTACGAAAGCGCGGTCGCCGTACCGAGTGCGAGCAGGAATATACAAAAGAATATCCTTGAAGAAAGGCTCATGTTTAGGCGAGATTATGCTCGGGGTATCGTGTTCCGCGCTTAACAAAGTCTTGCTCAACATCCTGCAGTACAAACTTACTTGTGAAGAAATTGATAATACGTTCCGTATCCATACCATTCCTACAGCTATAGACATCGGCAGTGAGAAAACGGCGCTCGGTAAACGTGTGAATGCTGATATGGCTCTCGGCAATGAGAACCACGCCGGAAACTCCGCCTGGGTCCTTACCGTCGTTCCCGTGGAAAACAACGAGCTGCGGTTCCGCTATCTTGTGCATGCCGAGAAGTTCGGGAAGTTCATTCAGGCACCTTAAAACAAGCTCTTTGTCCCCGAGTTTTTCTTTATCTCCGCCGTATCCGTCAATCATTAAATGTTCTCCGAAGTGCATGGAATACCAATTACACAATCAGTACGAATATACGAATAACAAAAGCATACGAACTGTAACGACAGTATAGCATATAAAGAAAAATCCCGCCCTTGGGTCGCCACAGCGTGGTGAACCAGAGGCGGGATTCCTCATAAATTAAAAATCGGTCGCATACGCGACCAACTAATCTGGAGGATTCACCGCTGTGTGAGAACAATCCTCCGCAAGTATATTCATTGGTGACGCTTCAGTCAATTTTTCTGTGGACAGTAATGACAATGACGCGTGAAATTATGTCTTATGTCGAGCACGATGTGGTTTTTGAGGAATAACAGAAAATGGTAAGTGCTTTTTCCCGTGTCTTCCGATAACGAGCTGATAGAACGCCCAGGTGATAAGGATCGGCACGGCGCTTATGACGATTGTCCACGACGGACCAACGAGGGTGTAGGCGATACCGGCAAGAATCGGGCCGATAGCCCAGCCGAGGTCCTGAAACAGCGTAATAACACCTGCTACAACGCCGTCACTGTCGTGCTCTCTATCAAGTGAGTGGAGCCACGACCAGAGCGAAATACTCGCCATTTCGTCGCCCGATGTCGCAAGGAAGCCGAATAGCAGAAACAACCATCCGAAATTAAAACCCAGGAGCATTCCCGAAATTGAGAAGAGGAGTAGACCGAAAAAGATAAGAGCGCGCTTGTCGCTTTTGTCCGCGAGATTACCAAGGAGAAAACCGAGGACGACTATGGAAAAATCGAAAATGCCTAGGCCAAGCCCAAGAAGTCCCGCATTCGCTTGATGCGCGATAATCAACGGCACGACAAACCAAATACAGCCGTAAAAGATTGAACTGGAGAAGGAAACGAGAAGTAGCATTCCGCTCGCGGGGTTCAGACGTTTCAGGGCTCGGAGAGTCGTGGGAATAAAATGTCGCCGGATGTAGTGGTGCTGTGTAGGAAGTTTTTTCTCGGCATGCACCGAGGTGTGGTCCTTCGGGCTGAAATACAGAAGGAAAAGCGAAATAAGAAGTAAAAGGAAAATCGCGGTACCCATAATTTCCGGACGCTGTGTGAGGATAAATGGAAGCAAGGCGCTTGAAAGCACGACTCCGATAGAACCGAACACATCGCGCACCGACATAAATCTTCCTGCCGTTTCCTTCGGTGCGTGGGAAAGCACATATGCATTCAGTCCAGGACCGAAGAACAGCCAGCCGAAGATACTGAAAAGTAGGCTCAAGAGATAGGTAAGCTTTGTAAGACCGAAGGTGAGTGTCAGCGCCGCCAGCAAAAAAAGAGCGGTAGTTATCTTGAGAAAGCGAAGGTAGCCGTATCGGTCAAGAATATGCCCCGCCGGAACGTCCAGAAGAAGCTGGACCACGGAACAGCCTCCCATAAGGAGGCCAACCACCCACAGCGGAAAGAACTGCTCGCCGAGCGGGGAAATCAGTGAATAGTGTAAACCGCCTCCGAACTTAAATAACAGTAAAAAAAACCAAAACGGGAGAAAGCCCGTGAAGATATACGCAAGCGAACGAGTTTTGGCTACTGTTGTTGAAGGCATCAGTGTGTCCGTCTAGTATACCAAATGCCCTTGGTGGGAATCGAACCTACATCATCTCCTTCGGAGGGAGATATCCTATCCATTGAACGACAAGGGCGAATTAACATTGCGGATGTATCATACCGTGGAATGACTAGTTTGAGAACATCTACACTATCTTTGCGACCG
>Ga0075991_108_pt1 | contig 39619 bp, 44 predicted proteins | sample RifGroA2_FD_68061 | JGI IMG/M metagenome (GOLD analysis project Ga0075991, IMG submission 68061) | Parcubacteria bacterium GW2011_GWA2_49_9
ATATCCTTAGGATGAATCACCAAGGTAAAGCCGGACTTGAGTGTCGCGGCCGATACGCGTGTCCCATCCCGCATCTCAAAGAAAACAGAACCGCGGTCCCACAGTTCTTGATTGGGGCGCACGTATTGGCGCTCCGCTTTTTCACGATAGGTGCTTCCCTGCACAATCTGAACGAAATACAGCTTTCCGAGGAGCACCAGTCCTGCCAAAACACAGCATACGCTGATAAAGCGGACGCGAAATAGAAATTGCTGATTGGACTTCATCGGAGCAAGCGTTGCGTACAGAGGCTAGTTTATTTCGGCTAGCGAGGAGCGCCGCGCAAACTTCTTAGTTTGCATGGCGTCCGAGCGAAGACGAAATATAAGGGGGTAATACCGCTTTTATTTCAATATATTTCGCGGAGCGTATATCACTCTTTATTTCATATTTCAACCGATATACATGGATACAAACAGAAATAAGTTGAAATACTGTTGTATAGAGTAAGCGTCACAAATGGGTCAAATTTCCTTCGCTGTAGCCACCGCGCCGACCTTCTGCGTGGAGATGAATCTGACTGTTTTCACATCCTCAAACCCCTTGGCGTAGGCGACTTTAAGCGTGACTGACTGCTTCAGCGAGAGGTATCGGGATTCAAGTTCCGAGACGTTCGCCCCACGGGAAGAAATTTCCTTTTCCACCTTACCCCAGCGTGCACCGTTTTCCGATGTCGTATTGAGCAGATACACGTAGAGCGAGGTGGCGAAAAGTACAAAACAAGCGAGTGTCCAAAACACACCTTTGCCGTGCTCTTCTATCTTTTTTAGGTTTTTCTGTACTGATTTCATAGTATGTATGATGCGAATATTCGAATCGGGAGCGAATCTACGAATAGATTCGAATAAGACAAGTGGCTTTTCTTATTCGCAGTATTCGCATATTCGGAAAATTAGTTGATTCGCATTATAATTTTTCAATAATTCGGAGCTTGGCACTTCTGGACCGAGGATTTACCTGTATTTCTTCCTGCGTCGGTACTATCGGTTTTTTAGTCATGACCTTTCCTTCGCATCTCTGTCCAAGCTCTCTGAAGAAATCTTTCACTACCCTATCTTCCATACTATGGAACGAAATAACGGCGATGCGGCCTCCGGGAAGTAGTTTTTCCCATGCCTTGACGAGCCCGTCCTTTAACCCTTGAAACTCGTCGTTCACCGCGATGCGGAGTGCCTGAAACGTCTTCGTCGCGGGATGAATCTTCCCTTTCCGTTTGACGACCGACTCGACAATCCCCGCAAGCTGGAAAGTCGTGGAGATGAGCGAATGCTCCCTCGCCTCCACAATCTTCCGCGCTATCCGCCTCGCCTGTTTTTCTTCTCCATAACTTTCAAGGAGCGTCGTAATGGTGTCTTCACTCCACTCGTTCACAATAGTCTTGGCGGTAAGTATCGGCTCTTCAATTCTCCCTTTGTAAAAGGGAGCACTGCCGTCCTCGGCAGGAGGGATTTTCTCAAAAGTCATCTCAAGCGGTTCGTCCCGCATGAAGCTGAAGCCTCTTCCCGATTCCTCAAGCTGGAAACTGGAAAGTCCGAGGTCAAAGAGCGCCCGATTGATACCCGAAATACCGAGCTCCGCGAGTGCCGTATCAAGATTGCGGTAATTCGTTTGGTAAAAAAGAAACGAGCAACCGCACCCCTCCAATCTCTTTCGGCTTCGCTCTATCGCGTCCTCATCAGCATCAAGGCAGACAATCGTCCCGCTCCCGATGGCACGGCAGAGTGCTTCACTGTGCCCTCCGCCACCGACCGTCGCATCAAGAATCACCTCGCCCTTCTTGGCCAAGAGTCCCGCTACCACTTCTTGTAAAAGAACCGGAATATGCATAGTAAGTACCAATCTACGAATGAACGAATACTGCTAATGCCTACCAATAAGATTCCTCGGATTAGTAAGCATTTGTAGATTAGTAACAATCTGATTAGTACTTACAACACACCAACTTGTCCTAACTTCTCCTCACCACCGACCGCAAAACCGACCCGAAATCCCTCCAATCCATCGACGCTCGGGATATCGTCAGTCCGCAGGCGTTCCGCGCGCTCACGAAGGAAATCCGGAATCAGCACACGTCCGATGGAATCCACCTCCGCTTCCGTCGCGCCGCCGAGCATATAGCGGTTGAAACTTCGCGTATCCGCCTGAAGCATTGATGACTCGCCAAGCCGCTGTGAAATCTTTTCCCATTGCTTCAGCGTAAAAACGAACAAACATCCATCCAACCCCGGTGTCACCACCACCTTCTTCCCCATCTCGGTACGGAACTTCGCAGGCAGAGATAATCTGTTCTTGTCATCTATGGTGTGAATGAATTCGCCGATTAGCATGACTGATTTTTTTAACGAGTCTGCGAGTTTTTAAAAATCGTCACCCCGTGAAATAAGTCGGCACTTTGGCCGACCCCGCCCTTGGCGGGATTTCACTGGGGTAGTTTCAACTTTTTTCTTATCAAAACCCTCTCCCGCTGAAATGAACCGAGACTTATCAGTATCGGGAATTCATATTTCTTTCCTTTATAGAAAACTCTGTACGTTCGTTTCTCTATTTTCATTCTTTTCTTTCGTTAAGGATTAAGGATGTCCTCCAGAGGCGGATTCGTCCTTTGGCGGAAAAGATTAAGGATTTCTTATTCTTCCCACAAAATCCCACTTACCGCATATTGTATAACACTTTGCCCCACCACATAGCACTGCAACTGTGGATAACAGGGGGATAAGAGGTGCATAACAAAAACGGCACCTAGAGGGTGCTGTTTTTCTTTTCTTGTTTAGTCTGTCTATAGACTACCGCTTCAAGTAATCGGCGCATTTCATGCTAGAGCCATCGTCCATCCAAACATCTCCGTTTGGGTTGATCTTGCAATTTTCTATCACCCTTCGTTCTACTAGTATATCTTTTCTCATTTCTGGGACAATCTGATACTTGATAAAATAATAGAAGTTTAGGACTGTAATTATTGTAGCCATGGTCGCCAACCACTGCATTATTAAATTACCACTCCTTTGTTCACTTTCGGTTTTACTGTAAATAAAGAAGAAATTCATCCATACATTAATCCCATAATCACTTATCTCTTCAGAAAATGGATCTTTTTGAACTGTCTGTATTTTATCCTCATCAACTTCTGATTTAATTCTCAGCTGGACTTTATGCAAACCGTGAGCATATGTACCTGAGGTTTCCACCCAAATTTCTTTTTTTTCTCGCGGATTCAGCACATCCAGACAATAACTCTTGGCAACTTCGGCAATAATATTTGGACCCCCAGCGGGGCCCCACTTGATTTCACTCACCTGAATTCTTTTGGTGGGATTATTTCCTATGTTTGTGAACCGAAAACCATATTTAAACGGTTCAGACTGAACAATGTCGCCTTGTAAAAATTGGAAAATTCCTTTCCTACGTGAGATAAACTCTATCTGTATTCTGTGCTGCATGTATATTTCTAAAATTCATTCTTCGGCCTAAGTGTCGGGAAGAAAATAACTTCGCGAATATTTTGTGTATCTGTTAAAAGCATCACGAGTCGTTCAATACCCATACCCACTCCGCCGGCCGGAGGCATTCCGTATTCAAGCGCTTCTACAAATTCCGCGTCGTTCGGTTGAGCTTCCTTATCCCCTTCTTTACGGTGTGACTCTTCAAGATTGAAACGCTGACTTTGCTCTTCGGGGTCATTCAGTTCCGAAAAGGCTTTGACAAGTTCCATACCGCCCGCGTAAAACTGAAACGCGTCAACCAGATTTTTATTCGCTTCGTCCTGTTTGGCGAGTGGAATCATACGGGCAGGATAGGAGATGACGTAGGTCGGCTGAATAAGTTTTGGGCGTACCGTTTTTTTGAACATACTATCCATGATTTTCTCGGCGGTATCATGTGGCGCGACAGAAACGCCGAGCTGGGCGGCTTTGAGCGCGAGCTCTTCGCGTGTCGCTTTCTCCGGATTTGGAATGAGCGCGTATCGCTGAAGCGCTTCCGCATAGGTCAGTACCGTAAATGGCTTGCTGAAATCCACGTCATTTCCTCCGAATGAGAGTGTCTCGCTCCCCTTCACTGCTTTCACAAGCGTGCGGAACAGTGTTTCAATAAACGCCCGCTGCTTCGCGGCATCACTGTACGCCTCGTACCATTCAATTGTCGTGAACTCGGGATTATGCGTAACATCAATACCCTCGTTGCGAAAACTCCGCCCGATTTCATAAATTTTCGGAAAGCCGCCGATGAGGAGTTTCTTAAGGTCAAGCTCCGGCGCAATGCGAAGATACAAGTCAATATCAAGCGCCTTGTGATGTGTCTTGAAGGGTTCCGCGTTCGCTCCGCCGGCAAGCTGTTGCAGCATAGAGGTCTCCACCTCCATAAATCCTTCTTTGTCCAACAGTGCACGGAGCGTAGAGAGAACGCGTGAACGGAGCACAAACCGTCCGCGAACTTCTTCATTCATCAACGTATCAAGATAACGCCTGCGAAAACGCTCTTCCGTGTCGGTAAGACCGTGCCATTTTTCCGGAAGCGGACGAAGACTCTTCGCGAGCATACGCCACTTTTTCACCTGCACTGTCTTTTCATTTCGCTTCGTAAGAAAAAGCGTACCGGAGACCTCAACGAAATCACCGATATCCACGGTGTCGCTCCAGAGCGTAAATGCCTCGTCGCCCACTTCGTCTTTTTTGAGGAGTGCCTGAAACTTCCCCGTCCCGTCAAAAAGGTCTGCGAAGGCAAGTCCTCCCTGCCCTCGCATCGCCATGATGCGTCCCGTGAGATACAGTTCTTTTTTCTTCGCGAGTTTATCAAAACTCTCTGATGCTTCCGCTAAGGTTACGTCAGCACGCGCCGAAACGGGATAGGGGTTGACGCCCTTATCACGCAAAATCTGTAACTTACTCAAACGGTTTGCTCGGATTTCTTCAAAAGATGACATGTACAGCGTCTCTAATTACCTAATTCACCTAATTATCTAATTTCTAATAAAATTCCAAATGTCCAACATTAGGAATTTGACCTTTTATTAGGTGTTACTTGTCCCAACGTAGTTTAGGGATTAGAAATTAGACAATTAGAAATTACCAAGTTATTCTATCTGAATAACTTGGTAGTTCACATTTCCTCCCGGAGTCTTGGCAACAAGGTGTTCGCCTTTTCTCTTGCCGACAAGCGCTTGTCCGAGCGGTGAATTGATGGAAAGTTTGCGCTTTGAGAGGTCGGCCTCTTCCGAACCGACAATCTTATAGGATACCGGCTCTTTCGCCCCCTCTTTGGTGAGTGTGACCGTCGAGCCGATGTTCACGGATTCCGTGTGATGCATCTTCATAATAACCGCCGACTGAAGCATCGCCTCCAGTTTCTTAATGCGGTCCTCAATATTCGCCTGCAGTTCACGCGCCTCCTGATACTCGGCGTTTTCCGAAAGGTCTCCGAGCGATTTGGCGTACTCAAGACTTTCGGCAACTTCCTTGCGCTTAACGGTTCGCAACGTATCCAATTCTTTGGCGAGTTCGTTATATTTCTCTTGCGTGAGGTATTCGGGTGCGTCGGGCATAAGAATAGCTGATAGCTTTTAGCTTATAGCTTTTAGCGACCAGTCATTAAAATTAGTTGCTCTATCTTACTGTAAATCGCATAAAAGTCAAAATTGTTTCTCGTCTCGTAAAATTGAGATTACTTCTTTGAGCGAGTTATCTCAAATATAGCAACCCCTTACACTCCTAACATCCCCCTTATCAAAGGGGGTGGACGCATTCTCATGCGCCGGGGGATGTTACAGAACACCCCTCCTGCCGAAGACGGCAGTGCTCCCCTTGTTAGGGGAGATACAGACGAGTGAGAGGGGTTACCAAATATATCGTGGTTTCTTCAAATTTTATTTTATACGATAATGTACTGGTGTACTTAAACTTCATCGGAGGGCGGGGGCATAGCCAGTGTCAGGCATTACCTGCATCACCACCACTTCCTTTTTGCCTGTCTTCTGCAACACTTCCGAGAGAGTTTCTCCAACCGCCAACAACTTTTTGTAACTAGGAGAAATAGCAACCCACTTGTTTTCATGGGCTTTCTTGAGAAGTTTTGAATAACCAAGTTGATTTACCATGTTCGTACTATATCCTATTTTCCACTTTACCGCCACCCTACCATTATCTAACACTTTTTTTATTTTAGGGGAATTTTGTAGGTCAAAAAACTCGTAGTTTAGCTCTACTGCTTGAAAAGTCGGCGTAGGTTAGGGTCTGTAAATTCCTTGACATCTTTATATTCAATCCAGAAATCAGTACTTCTACTTTCCCTAACTCTGTTGTGATATAGCCTAGAATATTTTTTGCTGAATATCTCGGCCGCCTTCTTATGCGAAAGGGTAAAAAAGTTTGTAGTGCCGTGTTTTATCCACGTGTCAACATCAACAAAAACATAAAATAAATTAGAACCATTATCTATATCTATTTCTTTACCTACGATTTGTTTAGAGGTCTCAGGGTCAACCTCTATTACACAATAGGTCTTTGCTTGCTGTCTCACCCATCTAGGATTTTTGGTTTTATCTTTCACCCTTGTAGCCTTAGCGTTAAGGTACACGGTCTTCTTACCAAGTGTTAGCGAAATATCCCATCTTTTATTGGCAGAGCCGACATACTGAAATCCATTCGCTGCAAACGAACAAAGTTTAGCCCCATATGTCTTCAAAAGACGTTCCAGAACTAACAATTCGCCGATAAATCCTCTATCAAACGGCTTGCCGCATAATTTGCTAAATTTTCTGCAGGCGTCTAGCGTTTTGCGAGTTGAATCCACCCATTTTCTCACTTCTTCTTTTTTCATAGATTTGTCATCACATACTACATCTTCATTCCATTTTGTGAAGCGGAATTCACCAAAAAACTGCCTCTTCTTCCCTATAAGCTAAAAGCTATAAGCTCGGTCTTAGATATTCTGGCGTGTACACGCTCATCCATTCCAGAAGCTCACGCATCACGTAGAGTCCGCCGACAGTATTGTCGTGCGGACCGCGCTCCATAATGACCGCGAAAGCGTAACGGGGCTTTTCGTACGGGAAAAAACCGACCACCCATGAATTGACAAATTGTTTGCGCGTACCGAGTTCCGCGGTTCCGGTCTTGGCGGACACGGCCACTTGCGGAATGAAAAGCCCCGCGGCGGTACCGCCTTCCGTAACAGCATCACGCATTCCCTCCCGCACGATTTGAAATGAAGAGGTTTGTATCGGCAATACGCTATAGGCAGGCGGCACGTCTTTTTCTTCCACCAGCCGCGGTTCAAGCAGTTTCCCCCCATTTGCCACGGCTGCGATGGCGCGGACAACTTGTAGTGGCGTCACCTGAAAACCATACTGCCCGATGGCGGTGTGGTATGTGTTACCGAGTCGCCATCCATCGCCGTTGAAATTCGCCTTTTTCCATTCGGGATTGGGAATGACTCCGGCCTCGCCGAACATATCGCTCCCCGGAGGTACCGAACCAAATCCGAACATCCGCATGTATTTTTCAATAGTCGCGATACCAAGTCCTTTCTGGTCCTCAAATCCACCTCCGATTTCGTAGAAATAGACGTCGGAGGACACGGCGAGCGCTCGCCGCATATCCACCGCGCCGTGCGCCTTCCAGTCGTTGAATATTGTCGGCTTTTTCGGGTCAAACGGATTCGGCACGGAGAGAGAGCCTGTACTCACAATCGTCTTTTCGGGCGAAATGATTTTTTCTTCTCCGTACCATCGGTAAGCGCCTGCGAATCGTATTCGGGAAAACTAGCCATTGAAAGTAAGTCCCCGTTCTCTACATCCATAAGTACCGCGGCACCACCCTGAAAGCCACGGTCTTTGGCCAGCTGCTCTATAAATCCGTAGAGCTTGTCCTGCAGCCGCGCGTCAATCGTGAGCGTCACACTCTCGCCATCCCTAGGGGGTTTGAGCACACTCTCAGACTGTACCTTGCCGTGCGCGTCGGTCTCCACGATTTTGAGGCCATGCTGAGGAGTGATGTATTCGTTGTAATATTTTTCCACGCCGTCGCGGCCTTCAAAATCCACTTTGTAATAAAACCCCGCCTTGTCCTTGGTTGGATACTTTAAAAATCCGAGAATATGCGAGAGTCCCGCCTGGTCCAGATACTTCCGCTTTGAAAATTCCGGTTCATCGGTATCAATGATATTCCACGCGAGAAACGTCCCTCTTTTGTCGTAGAGGACACCGCGTGAACCGAAGATGAGTGTGTGGCGCAGCCGATTCTGCGCGCTCTGCTTCGCGTACGTTCCGCCGTCTTGCACCTGTAGCGTATAGGTCTTTCCAAGAAGAAGCAGGAGTATGAGCGTAAAGACAACCCCGACACTCCAGATGATACGCCGTGAAATGGGGCGCTCCAAGCGCCCTTCAAACTGGTGGCGGTCAAACGCGGGAAGATTCCGCGAGTCAAGAAAAATCTGGTCGGGGTCTATTTCGCGCACCGGCGGATGCGGGTGCCGTATCTTGTGTAAGAAACGAGTGATAAATCGGAACATAAAGTTAATTATCAATTATCAATTTACAATTTTCAATCAAATTACAATTCCTTAATCTTCCGGCTTTTTGAAGATTGGAAATTGAGACTTGAAAATTCTATACGCGCATTCTCTTCTTCACGAAGGTGAATAGCACTGAAAGAAATACGGCTCCGAGCGACAACACAAATTGAAAATCAAAGAAACGAGGAAGCGGAGCACCGTAGAGGAGGTCAGAGAAAAGCGCAATGAGCATGAATTCAACATACTTCTCAAATACGAAAAAAAGCACAGCGGCAGAAAGTAAGACAAGCCACCACGGAAGGAGCGCGGCCATACCGATAAGCAAGAGGTCGGCAAGAAGTCGTATCATAGATTATTTCCGGATGATAGCTCAACGTCCACGACGCGAAGTGAACCGATAGAGAGTGGGTTCTTGAAACGGATAACCTGGAACGAATCGGTAACACTGCTTTCAATCGCTTCAACGGTCGCGAACGCGAGGGGATTAAGGCCGGGCATCGTGACGCCATCTCCAACCTCTATCGTGATTTCTTTCGGTATCGTCGCTTTGAACGCGCCGCCCCCTTCCCCCACCGCCTCCGCGGGAATAACACCGCCGGCGTGCAGAATAGTAACAGGTGTTTTCTTCCCCGCGGTGGAAAAAAACTCAACAAGTGATGTATACGTATACGTTTTACTCACTACGCCGAGCAATGTGGAACCCGAAAGAACGGAATTACCCACGGTAACACCATCGGCTGTGCCAATATCAACAATCGCGGTGTCATAAGGCGACCGCGGTGGAGTCGCGAGAAGTGCCCCGATGATGCGAATACCTTTCCGCTCGGTACGGCCCGCGGCTTCTTTCAGTATCCGGTTTTCTTCAGCCAAAAGGTCGCGGTCCGTAAGCAACCGGTGGGCATCCTGAAGCTCGGAGGTAAGCCGCTCCACGTCACGAGCGAGCTTGTCTTTGGATGAAAAGAAATATAAAAGCGCGTGCGTCTCATCGGAAAGGAATCGCCCCGCGCTCCAGAAAGGGAGCGCGACACGCGACGCGAGAGCGCCAAGCAACGTTGGAAAGTAAAAATGAAACACAAAAAGAGCCGCGATGAAAAAGAGCGGCACACCGAGCACCGCGAAGCGTCCTTTTGCTTTCACATTACGAATGAGGCGGTAATTCATCTTCGTTCTCAATTAGCACCCCTTTATACGCGTCAAAATCTTCAAGAATAATCCCCGCGCCACGCGCGACCGCGGTCATCGGGTCGTCGGCCTGATGAACCGGAATCTTGAGACTTTCCGCGAGGAGTTCGGGAAGACCCATAATAAGCGCCCCACCTCCGACAAGGTAGAGTCCGCGCCCCATAACGTCGGATACGATTTCGGGAGGAGTGGTTTCAAGCACTTCCTTGACGGCTTCTATGAGATTATCAATGGAAAGCGCGATGGCTTCACGTACATCGGTATCGGAAACCATAACTTCGCGCGGAAGTCCCGTGATAAGGTCGCGTCCTTTTATCATAGCCTCAAGCGCGGAGCCTTGCGGGAGTACCGAGCCAATGGCAATTTTGAGATTTTCCGCGGTCTTTTCTCCGATAAGGATTTTAAATTCACCCCGAACGTACGAAATAATATCTTCATTTAGTTTGTCTCCCGCGATTTTCAAGCTCTTTGACCGAACGATGCCTCCGAGCGAAATGACGGCGATATCGGATGTTCCCCCACCGATGTCCACAATCATATTCCCCACGGGGTCGTTTACCGGAAGCCGGATACCGATAGCCGCGGCCATCGGTTCTTCCACGATAAACACCGTGCGCGCTCCATTATTCTTTGTCGCGTCACGCACGGCGCGCGTTTCCACATTGGTGATACCTGACGGCACGCCGACGACAACGCGCGGTCCGAGGAATTTCTTGGAATTCAGTTCCGCGCGCCGAATGAGGTACGCGAGCATCTCTTCGGTCACTTCAAAATCGGATACAACACCACCGACCAACGGCTTCACGGCAGCGATATGCGGAGGCGTCCGCCCGAGCATCTCTTTCGCCTGCGCGCCAACCGCCACCACCTGTCCGGTTTTCTGATTGACGGCAACGACGGAAGGCTCGTTGATAACAATGCCCTGTCCCCGCATATATACGAGCGTGTTCGCGGTACCGAGGTCAATACCGATATCGTTGGAGAGATAGCCGTTCATCCGGTCCCAGTGTTTTTTGAAGTGTTTTCGGAGCATAGGTTGGTGTAGGCATTATAAGCGCTGGCATCGGAAACGCAAAGGTAAGGCGGTATACCGTCAATTTTAATTTTGTCTGATGTTGGCTATCCCCATTTTAGCATGTAAGCACGGCCGTGCTTACATGCTAAAATGATTGGACATAGATAGTGCGGCGCGAAATCAAAAAGTACGAATGAGAAAGGCGCGAAAGCGTTTCGGCCCGATTCAGCAGAAGATACTATTGCTTCTCTTGGGAGGAGTGGCGCTCTCGTGCGCACGGACGGCAAAAAGACAGTGGAACATTATCAAAGGCATCCACGCGGGTTGGCAGGATATCAGGCGTCAAGCGGCCGAGCGTGCCGTTGATGCCCTCTATGAATCGCGTTTGATAGAAGCACGGGAAAATCCCGACGGAAGTTGCACACTCCTCCTAAGCGACGCGGGAAAGACGAGAGCCCTCACTTACAAGCCGCGGTATATGAAGATCGAGCACGCCGGTCCTTGGAATAAAAAATGGTGGATTGTTTTGTACGATATCCCGGAAGACGAACGGGAAGCGCGAGACGCTTTTCGTGGCCACCTTACAGAACTGGGTTTCCGGAAACTGCAACAGTCCGCGGGTATTTATCCGTTTGATTGCCGAAAGGAAATCGAATTCATCGTTGAGCTTCTTGATATCAGAAAATACGTCCGAATTATTGAGGCCGACCATATTGACAATGAATGGCACTGGAAGCGTCTCTTCAAGCTTGAACAAGTTTAGAGCCGATTTAGCATGTAAGCACGGCCGTGCTTACATGCTAAATCGTCAGGAAACCTAAATGTCAGCGGACTATCGAGAGTTGGTTGAGAAGCTCGGCTTCGGAGAGCATGGAGACAGTGCCGGTTTTGCGGCTCTTTACTTCAAGTTTTCCCTGCGCGAGCGTCTTTTCGCTTACAACTACGCGGGTGGGTATACCGATAAGGTCGGAGTCGGCAAATTTTTCACCGGGACGGACATCGCGGTCGTCGTAGAGTACTTCTACTCCTTTTTTCGTAAGGGTCTCATACAGTTTGTCTGCTTCTACTTTTACGTTCCCTCCTTCAGCGCCCAACAGCGAGACAAGATGCACGTTAAACGGCGCGACACTTTCGGGCCAGACCATCCCTTTTTCATCCGAAAATACTTCCACAATCGTGCCCATAAGCCGAGTCGTACCGATGCCGTAACAGCCCACGATTGGAGTCTGTTCCTTTCCCTCCTTATCTTTATAGGTGAAGTTGAACGCTTTCGGATACTTCACGCCGAGGTCAAAGACATTTCCCACTTCCGCCGCGCGGGCTTTCGCGAGTGTTCCCTTTCCGCACTTCGGACAGCTCCCTCCCGCTTCGGCCTTCGCAATTTCGGTATTGGCACAGTGTGTGCAAAAAGGACAATAAACAATGTCGTCTTCACCTGCGTCGGTGAGCACCATAAATTCGTATGAGATTTTTTCGGAAAAACTTCCGCCTGCGGCTTCGGTCACCTTCGCATCCAATCCCGTGCGCTTGAATACGCGGAGGTAGGCTTCTTTTGTCACCGCGTAAAAACGTTCAAAATCCTCCTGCGATTCGTGGAAGCTATACATATCCTTCATACCGAATTCGCGACCGCGCATAATACCCGATTTTGCACGGAGCTCGTCACGATATTTCTGTCCTATCTGGTAGATGGCGACAGGCAGGTCTTTATACGAATTCGCGTATTCCTGCGCAATCGGAGTGACGATTTCTTCTTCGCTTTGCCCCAGCGCGTATTCTTTCTCTGTCCGGCTCTGAAGTTTAAAAAGCACATCAACGGCATCCCACCCTCCCGTCTGCTTCCACTTCTCGCTCGGATGGAGCGTCGCCATCCTGATTTCCTGTCCGCCGATGGCGTCCATTTCCTCGCGGATGATGTTCTCAATCTTGGTGAGTGTCCGAAGACCGAGGGGTAAATACGAGTAGACACCGGCCATTTCCTTATGGATAAAACCTCCACGAATTAACAGTTGCGCGTTCTTCGCGATTTCGTCCGACGGCGCTTCCTTGCGAGTTTTGGTGAAGAGGTTGGATTGCTTCATGGATTTTATCCGATTCCTCCTTTCTTAAAGGAGATGACGCATTCCGATGCGACGGAGGATTTTGAAATCCCTCCTGCACAAGAATGCAGTGCTCCCTTTAGGAAAGGGAGAATTAAGACATTCCGATAATCATAGCAGATAACTGCCCGAAGACACCACTACTGTCCGGTTAAACCCATAAACTCATCTGGGGAAAGTCAGGAGGTTTCAGCCGTTTGAGCGTTTTTGTAGAAAGCGACAGCAGGTCGATGATCTGCCGTCGCATCATGAGCGTTTCCCGTATCATGCGGGTAAGCTCAAGGAGCGAGCCTTTGAATCTTGTCTGGAACTTGATGTACGCAAGAAGCAGGTAGTAGATCATGGCAACCCAGATTTGCGACAACACGGCGTTCTTGGAGGTGCCGAGAAACGACTTGATCTTGAGATTCTGCTTGATCCATTTGAAGAACAGCTCGATCTGCCAGCGATTTTTGTAGATGAGCGCGACCTGCTCGGCCGACAGTTTGAAGTTGTTGGTGATGAAGCGGTACGTTTCTCCGCTTGCTTCGTCTTTCCACGTTACCCTCCGGAGCGCGTCAGGGTAATCATGTTGATTTGCAAATTCGCCGATGTATATCTTTTCATCGGCAAGACAGCGTGGGTGTACAGGCTTTTCATGCTGTCCGGCTACAATCACGGACTGGTTGTCCTTTGCCCTCGTCACCCACCATATCTTCTGCTGCGTCAGTTGGTACCACCATCGGTAGTCAACGTATCCGCGGTCAAAAACAACGATACTTTCAGCTTCAAGCGCATGCAGACGTTCCCTCGCTTCGGTGATGTCTCCCCGTTTTCCGTCTGTTACGGTCAAAAACTCCGGTATGCCGGTACGCACGTTGAACAATGCGTGTATCTTCAAAGCTCCTTTGGTCGTCCGGTACTTCGCCCACGGGAACAGACTGTGGCACAGCTCCACCATTGTGGAATCAAGCGCATACAAGGGATTTTTGAACGTGAAGCGGTGGCGCGGAGTGATGCCGGTGCAGTGCGAGAGCAGGTCGTAGAATGTTGATTCAAAGATACGATAGCTTCTTCGTGCATGCGCGTCTGCCAGCGTGGAACGCTTCACCGAACGGATGCCGAGGTGATGCCATGCTCCTTCGTTGGTCAGGAGTCCTGTTTCAATCTCCCGTAGCGAATCTTTACCCGTCGCCTGAGCGTAGAGGAGTACCTGCAGCTCGTTCCATGCGCTGTACTTCTTGGTGTAGCGGTCGCCTGCATGCTGTCCGACAACCGCCTGAAAGTGATATCTTGAAAGAAACGACGATACTTGACCAAAAATCGTGGTAGAGTAATCCATACGAAAAAGCCCGTAGGCAAATGAGAGTTACTAAAAGGTTCAACGCTCTTAGTATGGCTCAACCTGCGGTCTTTTTCTATTTGTGGAGAAAATTAACCGGACGCTAGTGCGAAGACACAGATATCCTTGCTTTCTATACATAAATGTGTTTGAATTACACTGGTTATCTGACATATTGGCTCTAGCGGGGAGAGGCTTGATTTTGCCTTTTCCCGCTAGAGCGAAACCATACAGGCCAAGCTTGATAGCAGTAACCCCAAAGTCTATAAGACGAAGGAGGGTTCGGTGAAGTACCATAAGTTCAGAGATGAAGTTAGAAAAAACCCGTGGCTGATGATAATTCTCTATCCTTACATCAAGGGATTGGCGAAGGATATCAAACGCTTGAATAACATTGAGGGATGGCGATTGAGAGAGTTCGCCAGAAACCAGTTGCAGTTCATAGCTTTTCGGCCCACACCGACCGATTTGCTGGACTTTCTCAACCTTATGAGTGGCCAATCTTCAGTTTTGCTGGAAGAACGCGGTGAAGGAAGGGAGTCTGACTGTTTTCCTCGGATAGACGAGATGAGAATGGGTTTGAGGAGAGAGTTCTTTTCGGTCGTGGCTGAAAACCCGTCTTCTCATTTAATCGCGTTGTCTACGCCGCTTCCCAAAAAGGACGGGGTTGGCCCGAGTAGGGTTATTGATGTCATAACAGTTCTTAAACAAGCGAAGTCATGTTCCACGATCAGGTGTGTCGCCAGGCATTGTGTTGTTGACATTGGTTCGGTCGTGGAAATTTCCGTGGATTCAACTTCGGAATTCCTGCTTTAGTCTACGACTACTGCGCCGCTACTCCGTCACGGGAATGACAGAAAAAACTAAAACAATTTAACAATATCCCGATAGGTGATGAACAACATAAACGCAATCAGCAGGAAAAAACCGGCGGTGTTGACGAACCGTGTAAACTTCACCGGAATCGGGCGGCGGATGATGCCCTCAATCGCAAGAAACAGGAGGCGTCCGCCGTCGAGCGCCGGAATCGGGAGCAGGTTAATGACCGCGAGGTTGATGGAAATAAACGCGGTAAATGAGAGAAGATACACAAAGCCGAGCACGCGTGCCTCGCCGACAAGCCCCGCGATACCCACCGGACCCGAAATGGAACCGAGGTCCGCTTGTCCCATCACCGCCTCCTTAATAAAGCCGAGCAGTCCGTAGGTTACCTCACGAAGAATATCCCACGTGGTAAGTGCTCCCTCATAGAACGCACGGAAGATGTTGAAACGGACGACGCCAATCGTATCAAGACTCACGCCAATGGCCGGCTTCCCCGCCACGATACCGCGCACCGGTTCCACTTGAGCGGTATAGTCCGTTTCTTCGCGCGTATATTCAATAGTGAGAATACCTTTGCTTTCGCCGATAAATTCGCGCGCGGGTTCTGATTCGGAACCCGAGAAGACACGCGTCCCGTCGGTAAGTGAGTGAACGACATCTCCGCTTTTGAGCCCCGCCTTCCCCGCGGGAGAATCGGGAAGTACCGTCGCAATGGTCAATTTCGGATTCTGCACCTCGCTCGCGTATCTGCCGTCAACGGATGACGGAATACCGGACATAAAGCTTATGGAAATAAGGAGCCACGCGAAAATAATATTTCCGAGTATACCGGAAACCAATACGAGGGCTTGAATCCATCGTGATTTGGAGGTGAAGCGGCGATTAAAATCCTCCGGCTCATCAGAATGAGCCACCTCCTTTTGTAAAGGAGGAATGGAAGACGCTACCACCCCTCTATCCCCTCCTTGGAAAGGAGGGGAGGAAGAATCGTCACCGTCCTCGCCGAATATCTTCACGTACCCGCCAAATGGGATGAGGTTGAGGTCGTACTGTGTTTCTCCGAACTTTTTCCCGTATATCTTGGGCGGAAAGCCAATCGCAAAGGCATCAACGCGAATCCCCGCTTTTTTCGCGGAGATAAAGTGGCCGAGCTCGTGCACGAAGACGAGAGCGCCGAGGATGATGAAAAATAAGACAATAGTCATGGGGAATCCTTAATCTTTAATCCTTTATCCTTAACAAAAAATGTCTGTGTTAAGGATTACGGATAAAGGATTTTTAGTTACGCGGTTATTTCGCGTTCTTTCCGCTCGTACGCTTCCTGCAATTTCTTGTTTTCCGCTTCGCTTAGCTTGTCCACTTCTTTCTTAAGTCGGAACTTCTCGTCTTCACCCATTCCGCCCTCCTTTTCCTTCGCTTCAATGTCCTGCAGTACCTCATCGCGGACTTTACGCATAGTAATACGTGCCGATTCAAGTTTTTCCTTGGCAACTTTCATAAGCGTCGTGCGGCGTTCGGAAGTAAGCTCCGGAAAATGAGCCCGCACACCTTTGTCGTCCGCGGAAACAGAAAGACCTAAGTTTGCCGAGGCAATCGCCTTCTCTATGTCTTTCGCCGCCCCTGCATCAAACGGGGTGATACGAAGTGTGCGAGCGTCCTCAATAGAAACTGTCGCAACATGCTTTATCGGAAGTTTGGTGCCATAACTCTCCACGAGTATGCCGTCCAGAACTGTGGGCGCAGCTCGCCCACTCCGAAGACCTCCGAACTCCTTCGCGAGCCAGTCGTGTACTTCTTTTGCCTTTGTCGTAAATGTTGAAAAATTGTAGGGCATATTACTCCTTCTCCCCATACCTTATATCGGCTTCAGTTTTGTCTGTCTCTCTCATTCTTTCCGTGGACGCACTCACCTCTGTATCTTTCCACTCACCCTTTGCAATCGTCTCCCCAGTCTTCGCATCTTCCGGACCAAAGGCACTTGGGTCGTCACGACGGAAACCCGCACCAGTATCAAACGCCTCCGAAGTTCTCATCGGCCTCCATGCTTCAGGGACTAGTTCTGTAGCCTGTGCCTGTTCTTCAGCTAATTTCCTGTTGCGTGCAACTTTTTCGTCGTAAGCACTGGTATCAAACTTACCCGGCTGTTCCATATTCATACCTGTTTAAGCTAAGTGGATAACTCGTATATAGTACCACAACGTGCTCTTACTTCACCACCGGCAACACAAGCGCGAGATGCTCCAAAAGCAATTTAAGCGACGGCGCTCGGTCACGGCTGTACTTCTTCACTTCCAGAATCTCCGACAGAGCGACGGCGTTATTTGTTCGGTCTCCCTCCGCGACGGTGTGTTCAAGTGCGTCAAGAAAATCAACGAGCTTTTGTTTCCCCATCTCTTCTTCCGCTGTTTTCAGCATTCCCTGAATGGTCTTCAGCCGTTTGGGGACGGGACTCGCGAGAAAGTCTGCGGCGTCGGAAGTGATTGCTGTTTCCCGAACAGATACGTCCGACAGTATATGCAGACGCGAACGAAGGGTGGGAAGCAGTATTTCAAGCGAGGGGAGGATGAGAAAAATCTGCGTGCCTTCCGGCGGTTCTTCCAATACTTTAAGCAAGGCGTTTTGCGCCTCTGCGGTGATGCCCCGTGCGGAAATTACAAATACTTTCTTGTTGCCCGACACCGCTTTCCGATAGGTAGCATCTTTCAGTTCGCGCGCTTCGTCAATGCCGAATACATCATAGACTTCGGAACGAAAATCAGGATTGCCGCGGGTTTTGATGCCACACCTCTCTAGACTCCTTATGAGTGTCACAAGAGTACCCTCTTGCGAACCGACAAGCGCGTACGCATGGTGATTGAGTGAAGCGAGCATGGGAGGATTATAACAAAGAAGGAATCTTAATTCTCCCTTTCTTAAAGGGAGTGGCGAGTCGGCGAGCCGAGGGATTTTAAATCCTCCGATTCATCAGAATGAACCACCTCCTTTAGAAAAGGAGGAATAAGAACTGCTACCGCTTCGCAATAATGGTTTTCTTATACGTATCCAAATGTTCAAGCGCGATACCCGTGCCCTTCGCCACGCAAAAGTAGGCGTCTTTCGCGAGTGTCGCTTTTACGCCCGTCCGGCGGAACACCAATTCGGGAAAATTGCGGAGCTGGGACGAACCGCCGGTCATAATAATGCCGCGGTCAATGATATCGGCGGATAGTTCAGGCGGAGTTTCCTGAAGAACATCTTTAAGCGCCTTGATAACCTCGCGCAGTTCCCTGCTGATGGCCCTCACAATCTCGTTGGTCTTTACCTCGGCGGTACGCGGAAGTCCCGTGACGAAATCACGCCCTTTGATGATGATAGACAATTCTTCTTCAAGCGGCACGGCGGAACCGATTTCCAGTTTGATATCCTCCGCCATTTTGTCTCCGATGCCGAGATTAAATGTTTTTTTGATGTAATCCGCGATGGCGGCGTCAATGCGGTTCCCCGCGCATTTCACGGATGTGGAAGAAACAATGCCTCCGAGTGAAATGACCGCGACGTCGGTTGTGCCTCCGCCGATGTCCACCACCATATGTCCCGCTGGTTCGTGAATGGGAATACCGGCACCGATGGCGGCAAGAATCGGTTCTTTCACGACATAGGCATTTTTCGCTCCGGCCTTAATCGCCGCTTCCACCACGGCGCGACGTTCAGTTGAGGTCACGCCGGCGGGAACGGAAAGCAGAACTTCGGGTTTCCAGATATTCCATTTGCCGAGCGCTTTCGTGATGAAATAGCGGAGCATCGCCTCGGTCACACGGTAATCGGCAATCACACCGTCCTTCATCGGGCGATACGCAACGATGGATTCGGGCGTCTTCCCCACCATATTTTTCGCGTCAATGCCGACGGCAAGAATGCGGTTGTCCTGCTCGGAGACCGCCACCACCGACGGCTCATTCAGCACGATACCTTTCCCCGGCACGAACACGAGCGTATTCGCGGTCCCGAGGTCAATGCCGAGTTTGGGGGTCCAGAATGACATAAATAAAACCAATCAACGAATGAAACGAATCTACGAATACCTGCGAATAAGAAAAAAGGTGTCTCCCTCCCCTCCTTTCCAAGGAGGGGATTGAGGGGTGGTAAGATTGATATGTACCCCCTCTCATATCTCCCCCTTAGAAGGGGGAGAGGTTCAGCTAAGGAATGATAGCACTATACCCCCACACCAACCTAGCCGACAAGGTTGGAGTGGTGGTATACCAAACAAGAGTAAAAATGAGAGGAGGGTTGACGGACTCCAGTAGATATGCTTACATAGCTTAAACTCAACGAAAGGAAATATCTGAAAACTCTGATATTAGCTCTCCAAATATATTCGGCCGTCTGCGTGTCACTTGCTCTTCTGTACCAAATCAAGGGGATACGGGTCATCAGAGACAAGCAAGACCCTGACAGGTGGCGGAAGAATTCTAGTTGCCTAGCAAAAGCCATATTCGGATATGGATTCGCTTTTCTCTCGACACAAATGGCACTCATTCTCCTACAACTCCTGTGAGTAAACAACAGCCGTCTCCGTCCAAACCGAAATGGCTCGCCTGCACCGAAATGGGAATTCGTTCCATTCGGGCGGGCTTTTTTATTTTATGTCAATGGTTAATGGTCAGGTAATACTAACAAGTTGTCCCAAGCGTTAGTGATTTTGTTAAGTAAAATAACGGGTTTTTGAATAATTCGGGTGAGGAGAATCTGAAGCAGAATTCCCTCACGTATTTTTCCAAATTAATCGACCAGTGATGGTGATACATTCTTCGGGCAAAGGTGCGGTAGTTTCCGAACACTCCTTCGATCTCTGACGTGTGTTCGAACTCAAATTTTTTGTGGATGTCCCTGCTGTGCTTCACTGGCCACCACTTGCCGATGCCTTTGTAGATGGCCGCACCATCGGTCCAGAGTTCCGAGCCCGGCTTCACCTTGCGGAACAGGAAATATCCTGCATGGTGTCGTTGCACAGCCGTACCCATGATGACATCGTAGGCTAGATTTCTCGTGCCTTTCTGCTTGCCCATGATGAGCGTCATGTTCTTGAAGTAGGCCTCGTCTAACTGCACGATATGCTCCAATACATGGGTTTCTTTAGGTAGGTGCTCCCGAAATGTGTCGAACCATTTGCGTATGGATACCGTGGAGAGCTTGGTGAGTGCGCGGGCTTGTTTGACCGGTATCTCACAGCTCCAGCACCAGAGTACCATCCACCATGTTTCGAGTGGCAACTTGAGGTTGGAGAGCCAACTGTGCGAGAGCAGGGTGAACCGGATACGGCAGTCTTTGCATCGATACCTGCCTCCCTGCACGTGTACCCTCCGTGACCGACAGTCGGGACAAAAAACATTCTTCCCGAACAAAATGCGTCGCAGATATTTACGAATCTGCGCCTCCGAAGGTATTTGATTGAGTGTGTACATGCGTCCCATTGTAAATCTATGTGGGACAACTGGTATATATTACCCTAATGGTCAATTGTCTTTTATCTCATATATGGTATACTGCTCGGTATGTCCATAGCCCGCCTCAAACACATTGGCGCTCTTATCCGCGACCTTAGAGAGGAGCGCGGGCTTTCGCAGTCCGAGTTCGCGAAGAAGCTGAAAACCAGCCAGAGCGCCATCGCCCGTATAGAACAGGGCGAACAAAACCTCTCCACCGAAACACTCGCGAAAATCAGCACGGCGCTGAACCGCGACATCCTCCAGCTTTCCGACCGCTCGCTTACTATAGAGATAGAAGGGGGAAGAAAGCTCCGCGGGACCGTCACGACCCATACCTCCAAGAACGGAGCCGTGGGACTTTTATGTGCTTCACTTCTCAATACCGGCACCACAACACTTCGGAATATGCCTCATATAGAGGAGGTGCATCGGATTATTGAAGTACTCCAGAGTATCGGCGTATCAGTAAAATGGGAGGGAAATAACGTGGAGATTAAGGTACCCGAAAAGCTGAATGTGTCCGGTATCAATAGTGAATCGGCGACCAAGACACGGAGTATCGTGATGCTTCTCGCTCCGCTTCTCCACCATCTGAAGGCGTTCAAACTCCCCCACCCCGGCGGATGCCGGCTCGGCGCTCGGAGCGTCCGTCCACATCTCCTTGCGCTGGAAAAATTCGGCGCTCATATTAAAACTCGCTCCAAAGATTATGTGGTGACGCATAAGGGACTGCGGTGCTTTTTCCTGCAAGCCCTCGGCGTAGAGATTACGGGGATCGGGACGACGACACTCACGGTCCGTGGTATACCCATAATAGAGAGAAATGTCTCCTACGCTGTCTCGGAAGACCCCATTGAGGTAATGTTTTTTCTCACTGCCGCGATACTCACCCGCTCGTCTATCCGCATCAACCGCGCCCCAATTGAATTTCTTGAATTGGAACTCTTGAAGCTTGAGGAGATGGGATTTAAGTATAAAATCCTCAAGCGGTATCTCGCCGAAAACGGCCAGACCAAACTCGTTGATATCCGCACCTACCCGTCCAAACTCACTGCTCTGCCGGATAAAATTGAAGCGCGTCCCTACCCCGGACTCAATATAGACAATCTGCCATTCTTTGCCGTTATCGCCACACAGGCCAAGGGCACCACGCTGATTCACGATTGGGTGTACGAAAACCGAACCGTATACTACAAAGAACTTGATAAGCTCCGAGCGGAAACACTTCTCGCGGACCCGCACCGTATCTATGTCACCGGCCCGACGAAACTCAAGGCCGCCGAAGTGGTCTGCCCGCCGGCACTCCGTCCGGGCGCCATTATCCTCATCGCGATGCTCGGGGCCGAAGGTACCTCCACGCTTCGCAACATCTACAGCATTAACCGCGGATACGAGGGGATTATCGAACGGCTCAACGCGCTGGGGGCGAGGATAAAGATTTTACGTTCACTATAATGCAAATGCCACGAATGAGGAATGCGAATGCCACAAATAATGCATCTTCATTCGCTGTATTCGCATTCGGGATTAGCGGTATTCGCATTATGGTTGCGGATTGGTATGATGATTAAATGGATATCCCCAAAGACTACCTCTCCAAGCTACAGGTGGCGAAAAAGCTGAAAATCACCAGCGAACGCCAAGAGCTTATCCAGCGATTCGTCGATAAAATCAATCTGGAGCGAATCGGCACGAAGTTTAAACCGGTCATCTGGCGCCAAATAAACGGACTGGTGGCACACGTTAAGATTGGAGACTTGTATTGGTTTTTTAAGGAGTGCGAACAAGGTGATTCTTTCAGTAAGAAATTTTTCGGTATTTTAAAAAACACGCGGATACCTTCTGCACTCGTAGTCCCCCGACACGATGGAACGAGCGCCAGCGATAAACTGTGTGGCCTCGCGTTTGAGGCTGGCGCAACGGTCTTGTTCAAGCATCAGTTTGCCACGCAACGTTTCATGCAGATGCTCAAGTTGTAGCAGTTTAACGGACAGCTCATTACTCCTGTCCCCACCCCTCTTTGCTCGTTCCAGTGCTTCCGCCAGCTGTTCAAAGACCGTTTGCTCGTTCGGCCGAGCGACGACCGCTTTTTCCACTTCGTCCGGTTGCGCGTCCCCGGTCATGTAGCGGCAGAGTACGTTGCCGTCGCACACGACGTGGAAGCCTTTGTTAGTGAGCGCGGCATGGTCCTTCCCCAGAAGGTCAAGCGGGGAATAAACGAATGTCTTCTCTTCAATGCGAACCGAGAGCATTGCCTGACTCCACTCACCTGTGATTTCTCCCAGTCGGCCTGCCCGGGGGATGAAAAACTTATCGGGTTCTACCCATGGTCTTTCGCCACTGAAGGATACGCGGACGAGAAAGTTCGCGCGGGAGACGGATCCTCTCCGCTCCTGAGCGTGAGCAACAACCGCAAGCGCAACGACCTCTTCCTTGTTCTTTCGTGGCGCGATGGTTATTGATTTCAGAGAAGCAAATGCCGGTTGGACGCTTGCCGAACAACTTGCGCCGAGAAATATGAATTCCTCGTTCCCGCTACAAACTGACAACGAAACACTGTCTTCACTGTTACGTGCATGCAGATAACCATTCATGTCTTTCATGCTACTTGTTCCTTCCTTACTCCGACAACACAGTGTGCTGTCAAAGAACAACAGTTGTCGCTTATCGCGAGCAACCTAGACGAATTGACCCTCATCTTACCGGGTAGAACTCGTATCGGTCCGAACTCATAGGAGTCGGACAACAAGCGCTGAAAACACACTACAATAGCTAGGTCGGTATGTCAAATATCTAGGAAAAACCGAATGGAAAAGGTACAATCAGAGCCATGATTCCCGAAATAGTACAAAACGGAGCGTCGGTACTACGGAAGAAAGCGACAGAAGTGCCCCTCTCGGAAATTGGCAGTCCGAAAATACGGAAAATCTTGAAGGAGATGGCATCCGCTCTCTTTACGCAGGATGACGGCGTCGCGATTGCCGCTCCTCAAATCGGAGTTTCGCTCCGTATTTTCCTCGTGGCTAAGGCGGTACTTGATATGCCGGAAGCGATTGAGGAGCGGAAAAAAGTGGAACACCGAAAAGAGCTGAAACAAGAAGCGGGGTGCCTCACCTTTATCAACCCCGTGATTACCAAACTCTCGCGAGACAAGGCACTGCTTGACGAAGGATGTCTCTCGGTTCGTCCGCTGTACGGCAAAATCAAGCGCGCAAAGAAAGCGAGTATCCGAGCATACGATGAAAACGGAAATCTCTTCGAACGCGGAGCATCGGGACTTCTCGCGCAAATCTTTCAGCACGAAACCGACCACTTGGAGGGCATTTTGTTTATTGATAAGGCGACGAACCTTCGGGAAATGCCACCGACTGAAGGTCGGAACAATTAACTTTTAATCTTTAACTGTTAACAGTTAAGAGTTAACGGTTAATTTCATTCTTATGAAATTCGTCTTCTTCGGGACACCCGAACTTTCCGTGGACATACTGGAAACGCTAAAGCGGCACGGCCTTGTGCCGTCCGTTATCGTCACGAACCCTGACCGACCGCAGGGACGGAAAATGGTGCTGACTCCCCCACCCGTCAAACTCTGGGCGCTCGCCAACAACATTCCGTGCCTCCAACCCGAATCTCCGTCCGGCCCTGACTTTCTCTATAAACTACAAACTATAAACTACAAACTTTTCATCGTCGTGGCGTATGGCTCTCTCCTCCCGAAAGAGCTACTCGCTATTCCCGAAAAAGGTAGTTTGAACATCCACTATTCCCTGCTCCCGAAATATCGGGGGGCTTCGCCGATAGAATCGCAAATCCTCGCGGATGACAAAGACGCGGGGGTCTCGATACTTCTCCTAGATGAAGAAATGGACCACGGACCAACTGTTGCGAAGCAGCAATTGGAAATCCAAAATCCCACTGTCCAAATTCCAAACAAGTCGAACCATCAAAATATCAACATATCAAAATATCAAAATGATTCTCTGCTTTGGCCACCAAAGGCGAGTGAATTGCGGAGTGCGATGAACACGCTCGCGGGGGAAATGCTGGCGGAGGTTATGCCGAAATGGGTGGAGGGAAAGATTGAGGCAAAACCACAAGACCACTCCAAGGCGACGTATACAAAGAAATTCAAAAAGGCGGATGGAGAAATTAATTTAGCGGATGATGGTTATAAAAATTATTTGAAGATTCAAGCGTTTGAGAGTTCCATCGGCACCTTCTTCTTCACCTCCCCTCCTTTCCAAGGAGGGGATAAGAGGGGTGGTAGGATTCGCGTCATCATCAAATCTGCCGAGTTCCGAGACGGTAACCTAATCCTCACCCGTGTCGTGCCGGAAGGGAAAAAGGAAATGAGCTATGAGGAATTTCAGCGGGGTATGAAATAAAAAGAGCGCTTCCGACCCGATGTCGAGAGCGCCCGCGCTATGTAAATCCTGATGGAACTGGCTAACCGCAAACGGAGAGAATCTGTCGGACAGCTTCCAATTTATTGTGGGTTTCTCCATCGGACATGTCCAGGTGCCAGATAGTCCCTAGGGCAACATATGTTTCCGTTCTATTCATCCCAACCTGTGGCCCGACCATGTTGGGTTCGTGTTTGTAGTCAGAAACCAACACGAACGCGAGCGCTTGACGAGCGAGTTCAGCGGAGAAAGTGCAAGCGCCGCTGAAAAGCTCGGCATCCGGGAGGAACACACTGTGAACCGCCTCCTGAACCCGAATGAGGATCGCAACAGCCTCTTCCTCCGGTGGAGGCTGAGTTTGCGTCGGAGTTTCGTCTCCGGCAACAGCATCAACAGCATAAAGGACGGCTTTCAATTTGACGGCCTCCTCTCCAACCAGGCTTTTCGCCCTCGCCAGAGCTGCCCGAAGCGCAGTAACCGTGGAAAACCCGGAGGCATCAGCAATAGACCTTTGAGAGAATCGCATCTCTCCTTTCGCAAGCCGTATTCTGCTTGCCTCCGTAAGAGCAGCCGCGAAGGCTCGTCGCACAGGAGCCAAATCCCTGCGTGTGCGGTCATTCAACTCCGTCATCATCGGGATGTCGGTAAACACTTCTTCAATCTTCTTGGCAATTCTTTGCTGGAGCTCCTTCGAAATGGGAGCCGTTCGTCTTTTCAGCATTGTCAGCATTGTTGTTCTTGATTTTCTGGGCATCTGTCTGTCTCCTGATTTCCGATACGTTGCGTCATTATGTAAATGAGCCTGTTTATAGCGTTGTTTTCGTCACGGCTGTGACGGTTCATACATCCTCGGCGGAAGCCGAGAACAAAACACACTAACGTATCTAGCCTCTCTATAACATATTTTGAGGAGATGCGCAAGATATATGGGGATTCATTCTCCCTTTTCTAAAGGGAGCACTGCATTCTTATGCAGGAGGGATTTATCCCCCTTAGTAAAGGGGGCGAGGGGGTTGTTTAAATCTTCCACCTCGGAAGACCTCGGCACCTCCTTTAGGAAAGGAGGAATAAGAACTACTACTTGAGAATGATTTCTTGCACCACGACCGCCGTTTTGGGAACATCGTTCGGACCAACCGGAGTATTCTCAATCTTGTCCACCACGTCCATCCCCTTCACCACTTTGCCGAACGCCGTGTGCTTGCCGTCCAGCCATGGTGTCGCGGGCGAAGTGACGATAAAGAATTGACTGCCGTTGGTGTTCGGTCCCGCATTCGCCATCGCGAGTACACCGCGCACCAGTTTATTGCCGTTGAATTCATCCTCAAACTGATATCCCGGACCGCCACTTCCCCATCGTGCTTTCTGTGTATCGTCTTTGGTAAGCGGGTCGCCGCCTTGAATCATAAAACCTTTGATGACGCGATGGAATTTGGTGCCGGCGTAAAATCCAGTGTCGGCAAGTTTGCGGAAGTTATCCACGGTCTTGGGTGCATCGCTTCCGAAGAATACGACTTCAATATCTCCGAGGTTCGTTTTAATAACCGCACCGGTAACCGAAGACGGAGCTGTTTGCGCGGCGGCTTGTACCGCCGGAGTAGCCGAAGCTGCAGCCGGTTCCTGTTTACTGTTGGTAGTTTTCATGTTGATAAAAAAATAACCGGCAACACCGACAATGATGAGGGCGACGACAAGACCGAGAAGATGAGACGGTTTGGATAAGTTCATAGCTGATAGCTTATAGCTTTTAGCTTATAGTTTCAAGACTACACTAATAAAGTATATTTCCCCTAAAAGCTATCAGCTATAAGCTAAAAGCTTATTTGCGTCTCCAGCGCAAGTTCTTAAGATACCTCCATCCGGCGCGCGCGGGGCGACCGAGATAGCCAAGACCGTCATACCCGCCTTTGAGCAACATCTTGGCGACTTGTCCGCTCCGGCGAGAGAGCACGCGTATTTTTCCCTTTCGCGCCGAGAGCTCTCCCGCGATTTCCTCACGCATATCGTCAATGGCGCTTTGTAAATCGGGACGCTCGGAAACCGAGCGAAACGTTTCCTTGCCTCGGTGGATGGTTATTTCCGCGAAAAAGATGTCTCCGTTCTGATGTCGGTTTGAGGAACGGCCGAGTTCCACATCAAGCATAACCGCGGGGTCCTCAAGGGAAATAAGTTTATCCAAACTCCGGAGCCGCTTCTCCAGATACTCCTTAATTTCAGCGCTTAAGGTGACGTTCGTTGCTTTGAGGTTTAATCTCATGTTTCTCTGTCATTCCCGCGGAGGCGGGAATCTAGAAATAATGACCTATCCTGGATTCCCGCCTCCGCGGGAATGACACCGCCTAATCTACCGAAATAATTTTATGAGGCGCATGATGGCCACTCACGATACGTAGCCGTTTACCGAGACCAAATCTTACGCGAAGCAGGTCAAGCATTTTGCGGTTCGCCGCTCCCTGCTCTGCCTTCTCACGAACACTCACGTAAAGTACCTCATTTTTTTCCGAAATGGCCTCTTCTTTACTTTCCGCAATGACGTGCACTTTAATATACACAGTGGGTGAACTATTATTTCACTCTTTTATTTAAAACAGAAGCCGAAAGAAAAATGTGACTACTCCGGAATTAATTATTCCGCAAAGGTTTGTTCGCCTTCTCCGCCGCGAAAGATGCCCTTTACGACTCCGGTAATATCTTTCAGTATCCGTTCTACCACTTTTCCCAGCTTTCGGAGGCTCCCCCACGTAAGACGCCCGCCACCGGCAATATATGATTCCGCCAGCTCTTTCGCAACATCCTCCCGTACCCGTTTCCCGTCCTTATCGTGGAAAAAACGACCATCCTTGGTCCTCCCTGTCTGCGCGACATGCTCACGCTCCGATTCCGAAAGATTTGAGAGCTCGTCAAAGACGGGCTCGTGTTTATCCGCGAACTCAAGGTTCCGCTTGTCTTCTATGAGCTTCTCCCGTGCCGCTTCAAGCTCTTTAAGCTCTTCTCCCGCTTCGTGCGGTGCACCAAGTTTCGCTCTCGCGTTTCCAAGTGCAGCTTCTTCCTCCTTCTTTCTCGCGATACGTTTATCAAGTTCCCCGATGTCTGCGTTTATACCGTGAAGCTCTTGAGAAACGAGTACCTCCTCGTCAGGGTCGTGTGGAGTCTGTATCTTTTTCAAAAGAGTCTGCGTGTCCGAATAGCGGAGTGAACCGTCATCCTCAAAATCGGAAAAAGCACCGACGGCGCGTTTCTCTTGCCCGAAGAGTGCTTCGGGTGTTTCCGTACCAGTACCATCTAAAGCCTCGGCGGAAGTACGCCTTCCCGAAACAGAATGTCCTGTACGTTCCACATCGTCTTCAAGCGAGGTTGAGAAATCTTCAATACTCATAGTGCGTATTATACCATTTTAGTTATATCTTGTAAAGTATTTCTTACCCTACTACTCCTCGTTCCCGTTCACGCCTCTCCACTGCCTCCTCATCCAAGCCGAAATGGTGCGCGACTTCGTGCCAAACGGTGTCAATAACGTGTTTCCGCACCTCATCATGCGTTTCAGCCTCTTCTTCAATCGGTTTTTTGAAAATCGTAATGCGGTCGGGTAACACCATTCCACCATATCCTTCTCCGCGCGCGGGATGTGGAATACCTTCATATAAACCGAGAAGTGTTTCGTCTGGAGAAAGTTTATTCTCTGCTCGTTGCTCCGGCGTCGGTTCGTCATCCGCGAGAAAGGCGACATTGGCGATGCGCGAGCGAAACTTTGCCGGTATCGCCTCCACCCCCTCTCGCACGAACGACTCAAACTCCTCCAAACTAACCGTGAACATACCCTTTACTATACCACGCGCGACATACAGAACGCCCCGATGGATATCGGAGCGTTTGTGTAGAAATTATCGATGACGGACTTTGTCTCGCCGTAGCCTAGCGGTGGCGGACCTGAATCTTTTTGCCGTGCTTTTTTCGCTGCTTTTTGCGCGCGTGTTTTTCTTTCTTATTCATCCCGTAGTGAAATTTCAAGCCGTTCCGAAGGAACAAATTGAAACCCAGTATTATCCTACTAAAACTATGTGGACATCATACAACAATTCAGAACTTTTGCCACATCCAGAGCTTGAAATTCTACTACGGGATTCATGGCTCCCTTTGCCTGGCTGGGGGTAGTTTCTGTAGAAGTTAAACCTCTACAGCGGCTGTAGAGGTTTAACTTCTACACGCATCCAACGCCGATTGCCACGCAAGAAGATACACTGGATACTGTTCCTCTTGGCGAAAAGAGACGGTGGGTTACAATACAAGGTATGCAAAATTGCCGTTCAAGATTTGCTATTTCTCTTGGCTGCGCCGTTTTTTTCGGAGCCGGTATTGCCGGTGGGTGGTTTTTGCGCGGAGCGATAGCCAAACCCGCAGAGCCGACTATATTCAGAGAGCCTTCGGGAAAATACAAGTTTATTGACCCACTTATCGGTTTTAATGTCGGAGAAAAGGACGATTTTAAAGAATACGGCGACCTAGAGAAGAAACTGCGGACAAAAATAGATACGCTGAAAAAAGCGGTAAAAGTTCATTCCGTGTCGGTATATTTCAGGGATATGGAAAACGCGCACTGGACGGGTGTGAACGAAGGCGAGCTGTATTCTCCGGCAAGTCTCTATAAAGTCGCTCTTATGATTGCAGTCTTAAAGCAGGCCGACAGCGACTCGTCGTTGCTCAAAAAGGAACTATCCTATACGGGGAGCAAGAGTCCCGAAAAACCCGATTATCCACCCATGACGGTGGGTAAAGCCTATACCATTGAGCAGCTTCTTACTCGTCTTATCGCCCTTTCGGATAACGACGCGAAAGCTATACTTCGTGACCGTATCGGACAAGAAGCGGTCAGTGCCGTATTCGCCGACCTACGACTTTCCGAACCGGCACTTTCCGAGACGGGAGACAGCATGTCCGCGCGACTGTATTCGCGTTTTTTCCGCGCGCTCTACAACGCGACCTATCTTAGCCGAGTCCATTCGGAATATGCCCTCTCTCTTTTAAGCCAAGCGGAGTTTAAGAGTGGCATTGTGAACGGACTTCCTCCCGAAGCGCGTACGCTTACCGTCGCCCATAAATTCGGGTATCGTGTCATAGAGGACCCGACCGATACAGTCACAGAGGAGATTCACGATTGCGGGATTGTGTATACTCCCACACATCCATATTTCGTCTGCGTTATGACGAAGGGGTGGAAGCAAACCGACCTTTTGGACACTATACAACTACTTTCCCGTCTTGTGTACGAGGAAACCACGACTACGCCATGAATCCTGTAGTAGAATTTCAAGTTGCGTCAGGTGTCTAAAGAAAAATAATAATGTATCGCACTTAGGTCAGCCTTACCGTTGACCCACTATTCAGTTGTTCCGCAGGAACCACTTGAAATTTCACTACAGGATGAAGTTTCCCGCCTGAATCTCCCAGAGTTTCCGGTAGATGCCCTGCTGTGAAAGCAAGACGTCGTGCGTGCCCTCGGCAACAATAGCCCCGCTATCAATAACGATAATCCGGTCCATTTCCCGTATGGTAGAAAGGCGATGCGCGATGGCAATCACGGTTTTTTCGCGCATGAGTTCGTGAAGCGCGTCCTGAATGAGCGACTCGGATTCCGAATCAAGACTGGAGGTTGCTTCGTCAAGCACGAGTATCGGCGCGTTCTTAAGTATCGCTCGAGCTATCGCGACGCGCTGACGCTCCCCACCCGAAAGTTTGACGCCGCATTCACCCACGTAGGTTTCGTAGCCGTTCGGGAGCGAGGAAATAAACTCGTGGCAATGCGCGCGCCTCGCCGCTTCTATGACTTCCGCGTCAGTCGCATCACGCCTGCCGTACAAAATATTCTCGCGGAGCGTCCGGTGGAAGAGTACCGGCTCTTGAGGAACGAGGGCGACGGCGTTCCAGAGACTCTCTAGAGTGACTTTTGAAATATCGTGCCCATCAATCGTAATCGCGCCGCCGGCAATATCGTGAAATCGGAGCAGTAACCGCGTAATCGTGGTCTTCCCCGCTCCCGACGAACCGACAAGCGCCACTTTCTCGCGAGCGGCAATGGGGAGCGAGAAATCCGTAAGTACCGTTCGTGTCTTATGGAACGCGAAGGTCACATGATTAAACGATATCGCCCCGCGGGAAACGGCAAGGGCTTCCGCGTTCGGCGCGTCTGTAATCTCAAGCGGTGTATCCATAATCTCCACCATTTCGCCCGCGTCGGCAAATGACTCAAAGAGCTTCCGGATAACCCGCTCAAAATCATCAATACGGTTATAGATGGCGTTGAGATAGAGTTGAATGAGTACGAAATCGCCGACCGTGAGTATTCCTTTCTGCCACAGAATAATGGCAACGGCGAGCATACCAATTTCGGTGGAAAACATGATGAGGCCCTGCACGGCGCCGACAAGCTCATGCAGACTCCACGCGACAACGCGGGCTTTCCGGAGTAGGTTGTTTATCTTTCCGAAGAGGGCGACCTCAAACGCGTGCCCGCTGAACAACTTGATAGTGGACGCGTTTCCGATGGCATCCGCGATAACACCCGTCGCTTCCGAATCTCGGTCATTACGGATAACCTCGTATTTTTGTTTCCACAGTCCCGCGATGACGTTAAAAACGATAAAACATCCAATACCAATGCTCAAAGTAACACCGAGAAGCATATCGCGCTGTGAAAGTACGTAGAGGCTTCCGGCAATAATCAGCAGGCTGGGAAAGAGATTAAACCCTATCTGGTCCGCGATCGCTTCAAACGACCCGACGAATTTATTCACCCGCCGCACGAGTGTTCCCGCGAAGTTATCGGTAAAAAAGCTATGCGAGTGCCGCATCAAACGGTCAAACGCCGTCATCGCGAGGTCGGCCATGACACGCGATTCAAACCTGACCATACACACACCGCGTAGTCTCCGAGAAATCCACGCGAGACCCTTGATGGCCGCGATGGAGGAAAGAATGACCAGAAGTCCGTGTACGACTTCCGCGGTGGGACTCGTTGCCACGATAGCCGCGTCTATGAGACGTTTATAGAAAATCGGAGTGAGTACTTGCGAAAGAATGAGCAAAACAACGGCGGTGAACAGCCCGATAAGTGTCCACGGATAGTGTGACGCGTGTTGCCACATTATCTGCAACACGCGGAGCATCATTCCTTTTTCTATCGCTTTTTTCGGGCGGCGGCTCATACTATTGGAAGTGAGGCAAGGCTCAACCTTACTTTAGGTAAGGTTGAGCCTTGCATTTTATTTGATATACTACTTTCTATCTATGTCAAGAAAAATAATTTTTGCTGAAAATGAATTCTATCACCTCTACAACCGCGGGGTTGATAAAAGAATTGTATTTGAAAATGAATGGGACTACAAGCGTTTTATTCTGCTTTTATACCTCTGCAATGGAAAGATACCAGTTCGTTTTGAAGATTTACCAAATTGGAAAAGTGGAAAATTTGAGGAACTCGCTAAAACGGTATTTGCCGAAAGAATCGACTCTCCAATTATCGCCATCGGGGCATATTGTCTTATGCCGAATCACTTCCATTTGCTCATACGCGAAATCTCCGAAAAGGGCGTTAGCACATTCATGCACAGACTTTCAACTGCCTACACTATGTATTTCAATGAGAGCCGTAAGAGAACTGGATCCTTATTTCAAGGCAGATTCAAAGCCGAACACGCTGATACTGATATGTATCTCAAATATCTATTTTCGTATATTCATCTCAATCCAATAAAACTGGTAGAGCCGAAATGGAAGGAGTTCGGGATTGTCGACAGGCAAAGAGTTAAAAGATTCCTATTCGCCTATCAATACTCAAGTCTTCCAGATTATTCCGGCACAACGCGAGAATGTTCAAAAATTTTGAACAAAAAGGAATTCCCGGATTATTTCTCAACAAAAAAAGATGTTGAGCGTCATATTGATGATTGGCTTATTTACAAGAAGTACAGTAGCTGCGTAGGCAAGGCTCAACCTTACCCAAAGTAAGGTTGAGCCTTGCCTTTTGTTTTCTCTTCCTAAAACGTTTCTTCTTTTAATGTGGGGTTTTCTGCTGTATCCTCCACGGTAAAATCAAATCGCCCGATAATCTGGCCGCGTGGTGTTTCCACATCCACGCGCCACTTCCCCGCCGTGATGTGTTCCTTTGTAGAATACCCGCGAAATCCTTCGGCACGCCCGCCGGAAATAATAAAGGAAACCGTCGTTACCGTTGTCCATTCCCCCGTGCCATCATCTTGCCGCAACCAGCGGTGCACGACCGGAGTATCCAGCCGTGTCGGCGCGTAAATGGAACTGAAGACATACACTGGCCCATCCCCCGTTCTATGGAACACCGAAGCGGTTTTCTCTCCGAACTCATACCACCGCGCCTTTTCAAATCCGAGAACATACTCCCCGCTTTTGGCGCGGGAGAGGCTGTGGTAGACACCGATGTCCTTGAGCGAAAGCGGAATCGGCGGAATCATATTGTTGAAATACAGGACGTTAAACGTAATGAGGAGTATGCCGACAATAGGCAGAAGCACCCGCTTGCTTGCTTCCACTTCATCCCGTGCGACAAGCCGAAGGGCGCGGAGCGAGAGCCAAAAAAGAACAAGCGCGAGACCTCCGCTCAAAATGAAGATATCGGCGCCAATCTCGCCAAGTATCACGGGAAGTATGAGTACCGAATAGGAAAACAGAATTGCAAAAAAGACGGACATCTGAAAGGTGAGGCGTTCATAGTGCTTCTTAAAGAGTTCGTTGCCTACGAAAAAGGAGCCGAGCACGAGGAGAAACGGCAAACTCGCGATGACCGCTCCGCTCCGCGAGAAGAAGATGATAAAAACACTGAAAAGTCCGCCAAACGCGAATTGCATCGCGAATTCAATGAACCCGATGGCGGGAAATGGCGAGGCTTTCTTTTTGAGCCGCGCCCGATGCGCGTTCAAGAGGACAATGCAGGTAAACGCGATGACAAGATACGCAAGCAAAATGAGATTATCGCGGAGCCGGTCAATTTCCGTAAGCATAAGCGTATCCCAGAGGAATCCCCCCACGAAGGCGAGGAGCGAGAGCCGCCGTTCATTCCGTTCCCAAAACGATGTCATACGCGTAAACATGCTGTGTATTATACACTGCTCTTCTCTAAAAAATCGCAACCGTTTCTTATTCTCCCTTTCTTAAAGGGAGTGACTCATTCTTATGAGGCGAGGGATTTAAAATTTTTCAACTCGCAGACTCGCCACCTCCTTTACTAAAGGAGGAATAAGAGCTGCTATATTTTCTTTAATTGCTTGAGAAGTTCCGCGCGGATGGCGTCCGCGCCGAGTTTGGTTTGCAGTCTTTTGAATACCATTCCAAGAAGGAACATCACCGCCTTCTCGTTACCCGCGCGGAAATCCGCAACCGCTTTCGCGTTTTCCGTAATTACGGTGGCGACCGCTTCCGCGATTTTTTCGGGAGACGGCGCGTCCGCCGTTTTCTTGGCATGATAGTGCGCGTGTATCTCGGCAACCGGTGTTTGATTTGTGAACGCTGTCTTTTTGTTCGCGACGTCTTTCACGACATCGGCGACGGGAACAGTTTCTTTTTTGAGCGCCGAGAAAAGCGCGTCCCATTTGTCCGCTTCCGCTCGGTCGTCACTTAGCATCGTTCCGTACCGCTCCTCTATAGCATAGTCCTTCTTCCAGCGTTCCACTTTCGCACTCGGCAATTCTGGAATAGCCGCCTTGAGTTCGTTTAGAAGTTCTTCCGAAAGTTCAATCGGCGGTATGTCGGGGTCGGGAAAATAGCGGTAGTCGTCGGCATTTTCTTTGCTTCGTTGCAGTACGGTTTCCCCCGTTTGCTCGTGCCATCCGCGCGTTTCCTGCGCCGGCTGTATTCCCTCTTCAAGAAGCGCCGTCTGACGTTTGATTTCAAACTGGATGGCTTTCTCCATAAAGCTGAACGAGTTGATGTTTTTCAATTCCACTTTGTACGAAGGAAGCGCCGTCTCCCCCTCTTTCCGTAGCGAGACGCTCGCCTCAAGACGCATGTTCCCGCGCTCAAGGTCGGCATCGGAAATGCCGAGGTACAAAATGATGGTGCGAAGTTTCTTCCCAAACTCCTTCGCCTGCGCGGATGAAAGGATGTCCGGCTCGGTCACGAGCTCCATAAGCGGGACACCTCCCCGATTGAAATCAATCCGGCTCTCCTCGCCTTTGTTTTTCGCGTGCAGAAGTTTTGCTGTGTCTTCCTCAAGATGAATTCTACGAAGGCGCACCGGACCTTCGCTTGTGTGAAGCTCACTTCCATAGCAGAACGGAAGTTCATACTGTGTGATTTGATAGCCCTTAGGCAGGTCGGGATAGCGGTAGTGCTTGCGGTCAAATTTGGAATGCCTATTGATGGAACACCCAAGCGCAAGCCCGAGGAGCACGGTGGATTCAATCGCTTTTTTGTTCGGGACCGGAAGCGCACCCGGCATTCCGAGACAGACGGGACACACATGGCTGTTCGGTTTGTCCGCGCCGAATGGGTCGTTCTTGCAGCCGCAAAACATCTTGGAGTTGGTGCTTAACTCTACGTGGATTTCCAGACCGATGACGGGGGTGTATTTATTCATGATGTATTGAAATCTTTTTTTCGGTTATCCCCCTTAATAAAGGGGGTGCTCCGTCTTCGAGGGCGGCGGAGTAGTCGTAGACTGGGGTTGTTTTAATCTCTCCCATTACCACCACACCCCTCCTGTCGAAGACGGCAGTGCTCCCCTTACTAAGGGAGATGGGAGAATTAAGACAACAGTGCCGGTTTCTTCTTATGCCAATCGGTTGCTTTCTGATACGCGTGTCCGACCGCGAGAATTGTCGCTTCGTCAAACTTCCTGCCAATGATTTGCATTCCGACAGGCAGCCCTGATTTGGAAAAGCCTGCGGGAATCGCAAGACTGGGGGAACCCACAAGGCTCACCGGCGCCGTAAACGCGTCCGCAAGATACGCACTCATCGTGTTCTCCGAAAGGTCACCAAGTTTATTCGGAAGCGTCGGAATGGTCGGACCGAGAAGAACATCGCATGTTTCCCAAAGCGCATCAAACTCGCGTATGAGCATCGTTCGGCCTTTGAGTGCGCGTCCGTAGAGGTCATCGTGATATCCCGCCTTCAGCGCGTAGGTCCCGATAATGATGCGGCGCATTCCCTCTTCCCCGAAAAAGCTCGGGTTATTCCCGAATCGCACGCCATCGTATCGGTTCAAGTTTGAGCTGGTTTCGCTCATCGCGATGAGATAGTAGATGGACACTCCGAATGGAAGTGACGGGAGACTCACCTCAAGTGTCTGGGCGCCGAGCGATTCAAGCATGCGCGTCGCCTTCACAAAAATGTCGCGGACTTCCGGAGTGAGTCCTTCCGCAAAGAATTCCTTCGGGATACCAACACGCATTCCCGAAAGAGGTTTTTCAAGTAGCGTACTGTAGTGGGGCACCTCACGACGAGAGCTGGTCGCGTCCTTCGGGTCAACACCGGCAATAACTTCAAGTATCTCGGCGATGTCTGAAACGCTTTTCGCCATCGGCCCTACCGTATCAAGAGAAGAGGCATACGCAATGGCGCCATAGCGCGACACTCTGCCGTAGGTCACCTTGAGACCGGCGATATTGCACATACTGGCGGGATTGCGGATAGAACCTCCCGTATCTTCACCGATGCTAAATGCGGCCATGCGCGCTGAAACGGCGGCCGCACTACCACCTGAAGAGCCTCCCGCAACACGTGTTGTATCCCACAGATTCTTCACTGGGCCATAATCGCTGTTTTCATTTGTCGCCCCGTGTCCCCACGCGTCCATATTGTTCTTGCCGATGAGAATCGCCCCGCTTGCGAGCAATTTCTGCACGACGGTTGCCGAATAGGGCGGAACGAACGTATCAAGCACCTTGCTCCCCGCGGTTGTCTTGAGGTCTTTGGTGACGTACGCGTCTTTAAGACAAAACGGAATACCCGCAAGCGGCCCGCGCGAAGACGAAGCATCGGAAGCGTCGGCGTCACAAAGCGCGTCTTTTTTTTCGCGCACGGTGATGAACGCGGAAAGTGCTCCGTTGTGTTTCTCTATGGAGTCGTACGCTTCCTCCACGAGCTCACGAGAGGAAATCTTTTTGGAGCGCAAAAGCGTCCCGAGTTCGGTAATGGTGTTATCTAACAACATAGTGAGTGTTATTTGTGCTTAAGCACCGCAGGTACGACAAAATATCCGTCGGCGTTCGTACCATTCTGGAATACCTCCGTCTGTGTCAGCGAATCGGTTACGGTGTCCTCTCGCCAGACATTATGTTCTTCGGTCAGCCGCGCCGTTTCGGGCACGCTTTCAACCGGAAGTCTTTTCACTTCCTCCATATAGGCAATAATAGCGGTGATGCCTTTCGCGAAACGCTCCAGTTTTTCGGGTGCGACGGTGAGCCCCACGAGCCGTGCGACTTCCTGTACTTCTTCTTCGGTAATGGTACTCATAGATATAGGTCTAGAGAATAGCAAAAACCAGCGAAATTGACGAGGGGGGCGTCAGCAACGAGGATAAGGGGGTTCTCCCTTTCCTAAAGGAAGCACTCCGACGTGACGTCGGAGGAGGGATTTAAATCCTCTGCCCTCGCAGACTCGGGCACCTCCTTTAACAAAGGAGGAATAAGAAGCTGAAAGGTACTACGCGAACCTTATCCCATCGCACGTCTCAAGACGGCCATCTGCTCTATTTCTTTCGTGAACGAAGTAGTCAGCCTGCAGTCGTAGACTGTAGACTGCGGCTTCCCTTTTTTCAGTGCCGCGACAATCTTTCCCGACAGCGCGACATGCGCGAGCTCGTGCTTCGTCTTCGGCCCGAGTTTCTCGCCGAGGTATTCCTCAATTAGTTCTATTTCTTTCGCGATGCCGTGTAAGCCGAGTTCGGTCAGACTTTCTTTACGAAGATATCGTCCCGCGCGGATAAGGGCCGGACGGAGACTCTTATAGAGCGCCTCAACCGTGTGAAGCTGTTCCTCTTTCCGCGCCCGCACAATGCCGTGCCCCACGCCGAAGAATTCGGGAGGAATGCCGAGCGAGTAACACGCGGCCGTAAATCCGATAGCGCGTGGAAGCCGCAGCTTTCCCACGCCGCGGGAATACCCAAACAATCCGATGTGTTGCATACGTTCCCTCCGTAGCGGGATATGCTCCGCGACACGCTGAATAAACGGTGCCACCTCAATCATCGCCTTTCGGTATGGTTTCTCAAACCACGGAATAATCTGCTCAAGAGCCCGCCCTGTTTCTTCGGGGAGCAACACGGTTTTTGTATCGGGAGCCTTGCGAATAATGTCTTGCACTCCTTTTTTCACTTTGGCGAGCGGGTAGTCATACCGGAACGCGGATTGAATGACAAATGTCCGAACACCGGCGAATTCGTCCATAAATTCCCCCGCTGTCTCGGGCGTAAGACCTCCTCGGAACGGCAACGAACCGGGCGCGATAATCGGGTAGGTCGGGACACCGGTCCGTTTGCTGAATTTCGCGTATTCGGAGAGTGCCCACTTAATCGCGAGTGTTGTCGCGACAATACCCGAATTAAGCGCGGGGTCGGAGCGGGCCAAGAACGGTCGGATATATGGAGGAAGCCGCTTAAATTGCTTTTCATATCCGGCGAGATAGTTCTCAAGAATCTGCCCTGATTTGAAAATCGTCTCCACTCGCTCAAAGAGCGGTATGACTTCCAGCGGGCGGGCGCCATTCGCTTTCTGGCCGAACGAATATTCCGCGGCTTTTGAAAAACGTTCAAAACTCTTATGGAGCGTGAGGAGTTCATCGGCACTCTCGGTCATCGGCAAAATCACTTCAAACAGCGGAGATGACGGAAGTCCCGCGTCCTCTGCCGCCTCCCGCGCCGAGAGAATCACCATAAACGCGCGCCCGAGCCGGTACCCCGATTCCACCCGTGGATTCGGCACTCTGAACGTGAGAAACACCTTCTCGCCGAGTGGATGCTTTTTGAAAAACGCGAGATGTTCGCCTAAGAGTCGTTCCATCACCGCTTCATCCACGAGCTTCCCTTCCCAGTCCCACATCACTTCCTCGGCGCCGATATCCCGCATCATAAGAAAGCACTCGCGAAGTTCGTCACGCGTTTCAATGAGCGGCTTTGTATGCCAATACGGTTTCCCCGCGTGGTCGGGGTGCTGTGAGAACATCACGCTTGGTATGTTTCGTTTTGTGTTTTTCATAACCTTTTCTCTCCCCTCCCCCCCTCTTTAGAGGGGAGGATTGAGGTGGGGTGTTTTATTCGCAGGTATTCGTAGATTAGTACCTATTTGTAGATTAGTATCCAAAAAAATGACCCTCTTCGGGGCCTTAAGTAACGTGCGCGTGACAAAAGGAACCCTCTAGAGAGCTTCGGTAACGTCCTGATTGTTATTGCGGGCTGTTTTCATCACAAGAGGAGTATACCCCCACACCAACTCTTTTGCAAAAAGTTGGTGTGGGGGTATACCCTTGCCCCGCCTTTTTGCAAATTTTTCTCTTTTTCTTCCTTTCCCCCTCATTTGAGGTGAGATGCGACCTTAGGAGCATCGCAAGACCTTGAGCGCTCCGTCTTCGGAGAGAGCGAAAGGTGTATAGCTTCTGTAAGAAGGAACGCCGAGTCTGCGAGGCGAGGTGGTGGTGTTTTTTAATCGGAAATGTGTTTTATCCACACCTAGAGCTCGCAAAGAGGTATATACTTAAGGGTAGCGTTTCACCCCCACACCAATCCGTCGCAACGGATTGGTG
>Ga0075991_124_pt1 | contig 36032 bp, 42 predicted proteins | sample RifGroA2_FD_68061 | JGI IMG/M metagenome (GOLD analysis project Ga0075991, IMG submission 68061) | Parcubacteria bacterium GW2011_GWA2_49_9
CCCCGCCACGCCGAAGCGGCGTCCTTTTTCATACTCCCGAAGACTTCCAGCCTCACTATCGGAGAGGAGTTTTCCGTTGACCTAAAAATCAACGCGACGGACGAGTTTTTGAACGCGGGGCAGGCGACACTCCGCTTTCCGCCCGCTGTGTTGGAGCTTGAAAGCGCAGACAAAACAGGTTCCTCGTTTAATTTCTGGGTTGAGGAGCCGTCCATTTCCAACGATGAGGGTACACTCACGTTTATCGGCGGTACTGCGCGGGGAATATCGGGAAGCTCGCTTCAGGTGCTTCGGCTGAAATTCAAAACGAAGGGAGCGGGGGCAGCCACGCTTTCCATTTCCGATGCTGTCATTACCGCGAGCGACGGAAAAGGCACCAACATTCTCGGGACGGTGGAGGACGCCAGTGTCAGAGTCGGCACGCAGATAGTGAAGTCAGAAGTCCCGAGCGAAACCACCGCGCCGAAGATAGAACCGCACGTCGTGACGAGACAGCCGGTTGCTTCCACTAAACTCCCTCAAACTCCCTCGGTGACCGTGCCACTCTATCCCGACAGCGCTCGCTGGTATAACAAGCAAGGAGAAGTTATCGCGCTCTGGGATATTCAAAATGACGTACATGCCGTCGCGGTCGTCCTTGACCATACGCCAGACGCGGTTCCTTCCGAAGCGGAAGCTGAATTGTCAAACGGAAAGACGTTCGGCGTACTCACGGAGGGAATATGGTACGTCCATGTTCGTTTCAGAAATAATATCGGTTGGGGTAACGTAAGCCACTACCGCATCAACATTGATACGACCGCCCCGCTTCCTTTTGACGCCGTCATAGACTCGGGAGTGAGCGACAATCCTACCCCGATGGTCAGCTTCAGTACGGAAGACAGCCTGTCGGGTATCGGTATGTATCAGGTGTTTGTTGATGCCCAGCGGTTTTCCGAGACGGATAGCACATCTCTGACGCTTTCCGCGCTTCCTCCAGGCAGGCACACGTTGCGGGTGCGGGCGTCCGACAAGGCCGGTAACAGCACCGAGAGTGTGCTTCTCTTTGAAATCCTCCCGCTTGAAATGCCGGTAGTTAATTTCTATACGCCGACCATATCGCAAAGCGAGACCCTGTTCGTGTCCGGTACCGCGCTTCCCGAATCCGCAGTACTCTATGTCATTAAAAACGGCAAAGGCGGCGAGTTGATGAAAGGCGTTGTGAATTCGGATACGGGAGGACGCTGGGAGTTCCGAACCGCTGACCCGTTCAGTGTCTCCGGACGATATACCCTTTACGTAACCGCGGTGGATTCACGCGGAGCGCGGAGTTTCCCCACGCCGGACGCGACGTTCCGCGTCCGCGCACTTGTCCTCTTTTCCCTCGGTTCGGTTGATGTCGGCTGGTTTGAGACTTTGATGCTTATTCTGGTGTGTGTCCTCGGTACGGGCGCGTGGCTTTATCGGAGTGAAACGGAACGGTACAAAACGCGTGGCACCTACGGCACGATTATTACGCGAGACGTCGTCAAATTCGCCGATATGCTGGATGAAAAACTCGGAGAAGTCCAGAAAGGCGTAACATCCCTAACCGACTCGTGCGCCACATCGCACAAACAGGAAATCGTTTTCCATCTGGATGCGATGACTGACGTAGTGGAACGGATGCGGAAATATTTAAGTCAGGAGGTAGGGAAGATGAAGAAATGATAGCAACCGAAATGAAAAACAAGAAAGTACTATTGGTTACCGAGGATGAACCTTCGCTCCGTGGTGCGCTTCGCGACACGCTCCTCGGAGAGGGCTTTGTGGTGCTTGAGGCAGTGAACGGCGTGGAAGGCGTTAAGACCGCGCTCCGCGAGCGCCCCGACCTCATCCTTCTTGATATCCTGTTGCCAAAAATGGACGGAATAGCTATGATGAAAACACTACGGGGGGAAAACGAGTGGGGGAAGAACGTTCCGATTATTTTGCTCACTAATGTAAGCCCCAATGATGAAAACATAAATAAAACAGTGGCGGAGAATGACCCCGCGTATTATCTGGTAAAAGCAACGACCTCTATCGGGGAGGTTGTTGAGAGAATTAAAGAACGGCTGTCGGATAAGACGAGTACCTCCGACTAAATTGCATGATATGAGAAAAGCAAAACAAATTCTTTTGGTGGAAGAAAATGCTCTGTTGCGCGGCACGCTTCGCGACGCTCTTTCCGGGGAAGGTGTTACCGTGCTTGAAGCGGAAAACGGGGAAGAAGGACTTCGCGTTTCATTGCGCGAGCACCCGGACCTTATCTTGCTGGATATACTGATGCCGAAAATGAGCGGTATAGAAATGGCGAAGCGGTTGCGGGAAGACCTCTGGGGCAAAACCGCGAAAATCATCATTCTTTCCAATTCGACCGACGCGGAAAAGGTGGAACAGGCGGTGGAATGTGACATCTTCACCTATCTCGTTAAGTCCGATATCGGAATAGACAACCTGCTTAAAAAAGTCAGGGAAACGATATAACATTCCTTGGTGGTGTTCGCGACAAGCCAATTTCCTTCAGGTATGGTAGACTAAAGGGGTTATAATTTTTAGCAACATAAAATCATACGTATGGCAAAAGAGAACTCTGCGTTTATGAAGCCACTCAATGTGAGTGCGGACCTCGCGGTCGTTGTCGGAAAGGGCCCTATGCCTCGCTCCGAGGTAGTGAAGAAGCTCTGGGTATACATCAAGGGCAAGAATCTTCAGGACCCTACGAATAAGCGCAATATCAAGGCGGATGCGGCACTCAAGAAGGTTTTCGGAGGTAAGGATGTCGTCAATATGTTTGAGATGACCAAACTTGTTTCGGTACACCTTTCATAAGAAGAAGCCCCGACGCTTTGGCCGGGGAGCCGACCAAAGCGTCGGCTTAGAAAGTGAAAAGTGGAAAGTTCAAAGCTGAAAGTAAAAGCCGCCCCCGAACGGGGCGGCTTTTATGTTTTGAGAAACAACCGGAAAGGTGTAGAGTTTTGGTATGAAAAGAATTGGCGTCATTGGAACGGGAATTATGGGAAGTGGCATCGTAGCCAACTATTTGAAAAAGGGCTATCAGGTCTTTATTTGGAATAGGACAAAGAAGAATGCCACGAAACTGGTAAAGCAAGGGGCGGTTTTCGAGAAGACACCGCGTGAAGTGGCGAAAAAGTCCGATGTTGTTTTTGAGGTAACCGGCAATGACGAATCGTCAAGAGCGGTTTGGCTCGGCGAAAGTGGAATACTTGCCGGTGCCCAGGCTAATGCAGTACTGATTACTTGCGCCACTCTCTCTGTGAAGTGGGTGGATGAGCTTGCTATGTGTTGTGCGAAAAAACGGTATACTTTTTTTGATATGCCAATGACGGGCAGTCGAGTCGGTGCGGAGAGCGGTAAGCTGACCTTTCTTGTTGGCGGTGATGAAGAGAAACTTAAGGGTTTGAAGACAGACCTTATGGCCGTGAGCGAAAGGCAAATACGGTTCGGAGAGGCAGGTTCAGGTACTCGCTATAAACTACTTCTCAATATGCTTGCTGCAATTCACATCGTCGGGCTGGGGGAAGCGCTAAAAATAGCGGAAAAGTCTGGAATGGATATTAAAAAAGTGGGAGATGCGCTTGCGGAAAAGCCGGGAGGAATCACCACGAATCTTGCCTGGCGTGATTATCAAAAAGCTCCAAACCCGATTAATTTTTCGGTTGAGTGGATTACTAAAGACCTGACCTACGCCAAAAAGTTTGGGCAAGGCATTTCGCTTCCGCTTCTTGATGACGTGTTGGTTGAGTATAAAATGGCAATCAAAAAAGGGTTAACTGCGGAGGATTGGACGGTGGTGAACAGGGACTGATATCAGAACTATCTCTTTCGTTGCAAAAAGTGTAGACTGGCGATATCAGAGTCTTTACTACTAGGAATGACATATATGTACGATAACCATGGACAAGGCGGGTATAAGGGAGGCAATGATAAGAAGCAGTTTGGCGGACCGAAACAATTATTTTCGGCTATTTGCGCCGATTGCCGGAAGCCGTGTCAAGTGCCGTTTCGGCCGAGCGGCGACAAGCCGATTTACTGCAAAGACTGTTTTATGAAGCGAAAGGAGAAGACAGCAGGGGATACATGGCGTTCGGATGCGCCGCAGAGTGGTTCACCGAAGCAGAATTCGACTCCCGCCAAACCCCAACCATCTTCCGGAGGAGTACAACTTGTTGATTTGAAGCGCCAAATGGATGTGATGAGTGAGAAGTTGGACGCGTTACTTCAAAAGCTGGAAGGAGTGGGGACAAAAGCGAAAAAATCCGCCGCTAAGAAAACTCCAGTGAAGAAAGAGAAGAAGGTGGGGAAGGGGAAGAAATAAAGTACAGTAGCTACTAAGAACTACCACCCCTCCAGTCCCCTCCTTTCCAAGGAGGGGAGGAAGAGAAAAGCAAAAACCGTCCCGATATAACATCGGGACGGTTTTGCGTCTACATAGTTACTACAGCCCTGCTTTCTTAGCGACCCGTCCGGCGCTTGCCGAAACATCGCGCTTGGCGCTCTTTACCGAATGACTAAGACTCTTCCAGTGCTTTTTCAAGTCCTCCGCGAGAGCGCTTATTTCCCGTTCGCCCGCCTTCTTACCCCTTGTGTATTCGGCAGCCACGGAATCTACAATCTCATGATATACCGATTCGCTAACGTCTTTTGCTTTCTCAAGCCTTTCCACGACATCACCCTTCATCTTGATGGCCCAGGCCTTGGCGTGAGTCCGATGTGCTTTTCCGTCCGGTCCCAAGAAATAATAGCTTGCCGCGAGTCCGGCGATACTGGCTCCGATAATTCCAAGCTTCACCGCTGTGGAACTTCCCTGTGCTGTTTTCTTTTGCATAGTGTACAAATGATAGAAGATTATTAATACCTACTCTTTTCCCGTTTCGTATTCTTTTTTCCACTCATCTTTCGGAAAGAGGGAAGAGGGAAGAGAAGGCAACATACCATACTTACGCGTGATTATGGAGAAGTTTGAGCTTAGCCAGTCCGCGATGCACCTGTACGGCCACAGTGTTTCTTGACTGTCCTGTGACCAGTGACATTTCACCAAGCGAAAGGTCTTGCACGTATCGCATACGCATCACCCGTTGATAGGTGAGAGGAAGTCGCTCAATGAGAAGTACTGCCGCCTTTCCGTCCAAAACGTTTAAAAAACGATTTGAATCAACGGCAACCGGCTCAAAACCCTTCTCAACGAGAACGTCAAGCGAGGTTGTTGTATGCTTCCGATATTGGTCCACGATAAGGTGGTTGAGAATATGATACAAAAATGCCTTCATAACTTCAATCCTTCCGCCTTTTACGAGATACTTCCACGTCTTCAGAAATGTGTCCTGTACCAAGTCTTCGCCGGTGGAGTGGTCGTGCACCTTATAGAACGCGTATGCAGTAAGGCCCTTTCCGTAGTCGCTGTGTGCTACTGTAAGGATTCTTCTCTGTTCCAACTCCTGTGTTTGGGTCATTAAGATATTATTAAAATTAACGTAGATTTAATGATACTATTACCCTATGCAATTAAAGTCAATTAACTATAATCATTACAACACATAATCGGGGAATTACTTTAATACAGAATTAACAATACCTTGCATTTTGTAGCCATAAGTGCTATACATAACAGTGTATGCCAATCTTAATCATTGAGGATGAGAAAAAACTGGTAGACATATTGAAACGTGCGCTTAAAGGCGAGCGCTATTCCGTTGATGTCGCCTATGATGGGGAGACAGGTTTGGAAAAGGGTATGAAGAATACATACAGTATGATTATTCTTGATATTATGCTTCCCAAGAAAGATGGTTTTGCCGTGTGCAAGGAATTACGAGCACGCCAGATTCATACTCCTATTATTATGCTTACCGCTAGAGGAAGCACCGAAGACCGTGTACTCGGTCTTGACGCGGGTGCTGATGACTATCTTATAAAGCCATTTGGCATCAATGAGCTTTTTGCTCGGATCCGTGCCGTCTTACGTCGCCGAAAAACAACCGATGCGAATATCATCAAAGTTGCGGATTTACTACTGGATAAAAAGAAACACGAGGTGACCCGTGCCGGTAACGTTATTTCGCTTACGCCAAAAGAGTATAAGCTCTTGGATATACTTCTCTCTAGCCACGGGGAGGCGATTACCAGACGCAAACTTATTGACCACGCATGGGGGCCGGATTTCAGAGAGTCCAATAATGAATTAAACGTGCATATTGCTTATTTGCGCACAAAAATAGGAAAAGGAGGCGCGAAAGCTTTGGTTCATACCATACGCGGTGTCGGATTTGTGTTGAAGGAATAGTCACCATCTAATATGAAAAAAAATTCCACCGCCATTACGGCGAAAGCACTTCATCTTAAAGTCAAAGAACTCGCCGTCACGGCGAAGGAGAAGGAGGGTATCAGGCAGAAGCTTGCCGTGACAGCGGAAAAGCTAAGTGTAAAAGCAAAGCAGCTTGCGGTAACTGCAAAAAAACTTAGCCTCAAAGCGAAGGAGCTTGCCGTTGTCGCGAAGGAGAAGGAGGTTATCAGGCAGAAGCTTGCCGTGACAGCGGAAGAGCTTCGTGTCAAAGCGAAGGAACTCGCCGTTACGGCGAAGGAGAAAGAAAGCATCAGACGCAAACTTGCCGTAACTGCCGGAGAACTTCGCTTCAAAGCGAAGGAGCTCGCCGAGATTGCAAAGGAAAAGGAGGTTGTTAGGCAGAAACTTGCCGTGACGGCGGAAGAACTTCGCGTGAAAGCAAAGGAGCTTGCGGTTACGGCGGAAGCGCTTCGGGGTAAGGCGAAGGAACTTGCTTTAATTGCCGCCGAGAAGGAGGAAGTTAGGCAGAAACTTGCCGTGACGGCGGAAGAACTTCGTGTCAATGCGGAAGAGCAGGCAAAAAGCGAAGCAAAGTCAAAGGAATCCGAAATCAGATACAGACGCCTTTTTGAGACCGCTCACGACGGTATCTTGATACTTAACTCCGCCACCAGTCAAATTACGGATGTGAATCCTTTCTTGGAAAAACTGCTCGGGTATTCCAAAAATGAATTTCTCAACAAGAAATTATGGGAAGTCGGAGCGTTTAAGAATATGAGGGCAGCCAAGGATGCCTTCAAAATTTTGCAGAAAGAAGGGTATGTACGCTATGAGGACCTACCACTGGAAACAAAAGACGGGCGGTCCATTGAGGTTGAGTTCGTCAGTAATTCCTATATGGCCGGCGACAACCTTGTTATGCAATGTAATATACGAGATATCACCGAGCGTAAAAGGTTGGATTTGATTAAAGAGACAAAGAGACTCCTTGACGAAGAGAGGTCTAAGGTGGAGTCAATCGCGGACGCGACACATGAACTGCGCACCCCCATTGCCATCATCAAAGGTAATGTTGACCTCGCCTTGCAAAGCGAAAGCAAAAATCCGAAGCCTGCTCGGAGTGCTCTTCGGGCAATCAACTATGAGGTGAAGCATCTCTCTATCATTCTTACCGAACTTTCCCTCATTACCTCTAAGGCGTGGGAATTGAAAAACAGAATTCTCTTTGAGGAAATACACCTGAAATCTCTCATCGGTATTGTTGTGGAACGATGCGAAGCTCTTGCGTATAAAAAGAATATCTCCATAACCGTCGGAAACATCTCCGATGTCACGCTCTTGGGCGATAAAATGTATTTGGAAAAGATGCTCATCAATCTTATCAAGAATTCTATTATTTACGGCAACAAAGACGGACATACGGCGATTGACATCGTGGATGCAAAAGGAGGTATCGTTATACATATAGCGGATGACGGTATCGGCATATCCGAGGAAGATTTGCCTCACGTGTTTGAACGATTTTATCGGGCGGACAAATTTCACAGCTCCGGTGGAAACAGCATCGGCCTCGGACTCGCTATCGTGAAATGGATTGCGGAAGTGCATGGCGGAACGGTGAGCGCCACAAGTGAAAAAGGGAAAGGCAGCGTGTTTAGTGTGTCGTTACCTCTCAAAGCGGTAGCGCCGCTCTAAAAGGGCCAAGCTCCAGTATCGTATTCACAAAACACTACCCTACGGCTATTCGCCGTCGGGTAGTGTTTCGTTTCTATCGATTGAACGTTACAAAGAGTGTAATAACACAGGTTCAGTAGCGGCCTTAACGTAAGCGAGACGTGATTAACAAGCGACCTATTGTAAAAAGATGACATTCATTCAAAAAAAATCTGACAAGAAAATTTTGCTTTTCCTACTTATCTTGACAACGGTGTTGGTGCTGGGAGGTTTGGCGTATAACCAATTGAGCATTGTACCAGACAATTCTGTCCAGCCCTCGGTGATGGAAGCTCCGGTAACCTTCGTTACCGCATTAGAACCTGGTAATTCGGCTGGGACTATTACTCTCGGTGATTTACTGCGTGTGTGTCCGAGTGAAGAAATTATCAATAAAATGCCGACACTCACTCCCAGTCAAAATCCTCCCTCAATCTATTTTATCCTTGAGGGGGAGCGGCGCGAACTCACTGAATTTGACTTGCCGTGGGTGGCGGCGAATTGCGATGTCGGAGAGCAGGCGGTGTATTAGAACGTATTAGTAATTTAATAACGACAATTTTATGCATACTCAAAAAGGCATCGCACCCATTATTATCGCGCTCATTGTCGCGCTTCTTGCCAGCGGTGGGTATGTGGTGGTGAAAACCAACCCAGGACTTGCCAAGAAGCTTGGGATGGAGAAGCAAGTGGAGAAAGAGGAAACGAAGGCAGACAAGAAAGGCGAGACTGCAAATTGGAAAACCTACAAAAATGAAAAGTATGGGTTTAAGTTCTCAATACCAAAAGATTGGGCAACGACGCAGGAAAGTACGGGCAAGACCTTTTCGGAATCGTCCGTAAGCGTAACATCCCCTGATTACAAAACAGTTCTTCACCCCGGTGAACTTGAGTATTACGAGTTAGTACAAGGGGGACGCATTACGATATACGTTCAAGAGCCCTCTCCTAAAAGTATAAGGACACTAAAAGAGTTATCTGATTTTAACAAACTTGGTCGCGACGGAGGCCCCGATTTCAAGAATGAGCGAGTAATTGTCGTGAACGATGAAGATGCGCTTTTATATGATTACGAGGGAGGGTCGCGTGGGGGGAGAGGTCACAAGTTGGAGTTGTTATCCGAAAATCGCTGGGTCAGCATAGAAATCCAGTATGTAACTGCTGACGGAAGCAAGATTTGGGCTGAAATTCTTTCCACCTTGGAATTTACGAAGTGAAAATAAACATTTTTAGACAGGGAAAAATCTGGATTTGTAATAATCTGAACTCTCTAACGTCTGTATGAAGTATGAAAAAACCTAACGTAGACGAGCATGGCGTCGACATTGCGGAAATAATGGCAGTCGCTGAAAAGATTGTCGACCACACCAATCAGTTTCAGGCAAAGACGGTTGAGCAAGCGGGGCAGATTGAGGGGCGTGTGTCGGTATTGGAAAAAGAAGTAAGTGAACTGAAGTTAGGACAGTAGGTTGTAATATCTTTTTCTTTCTGTCGGCTTAGGAGAGTAACACTACATATGTAAAGTATGTAAAGGTCGAGCAATTTTCAAAAAGCCAATTCTACTTCTAATTAAAATTTCATTTATGAACAAAACTATACAGCTTCAAAAGTCATTTTCTCGTTTCTCTCTGCAGATAGGAACGCTCGCTCTCGCCGCTCTTGTTATGGCTACACCCTTACTTGCCAGCGCTGAAACCCTCTATCGTCAGTTGGACCTCGGTGCCACCGGCTCTGACGTATCGGCACTTCAGACATTTCTCGCGCAAGACGCGACGCTGTACCCGCAAGGACTGGTGACGGGCTACTTCGGCTCACTTAGTTTCGCCGCGGTCTCACGATTCCAAACACGCAATGGTATCGCTCCGGTCGGACGGGTTGGACCGGTCACGCTCGCGGCTCTTAACGCGAAGATGGGAAATGTCTCCAGCGCCGTGGGAGATGTCTACGCTCCCGCTCTCACCAGTGTTAACCTTAATGTCGGTAACACGGCCGCAACGGTTAACTGGACGACCAGCTCACCGGCGAGAGGAAAAATGTTCTACAGCACCTCACCGATTCGGCTTAGCAATACGTTTGAGCAGACCGGTATGAACTTTGTTGAACCGTATGTAAGCGGAACGCTCGCCTCGTATGACGGGGGAGAGCGAACATTCCAGACAGCTACGGTCAGTGGCTTATCACCGGATACAACCTACTACTATCTCGTTGAGGCACTTGATGCTTCCAACAACGTAAACATCACGCTTCCCGCCGCATTCCACACGTCTCGATAATAAGGGAGATGTGTCGGCAAAAAACACCGCTCTGACGTTCGTCGGGGTGGTGTTTTTCTGTGCAGAAAAGTCTCAAACTACGGTAATACTCATGTCGGTGGAACGGCTCCACCTACGGAGTGCAAAAGGAAATGGCCTTTTGTTAAGGCTGCCTTGTTTGTTCTCCACAACTGAAAATCCGGTATTCTGAAATCTGAAATTCTGTTATGAAAAAACCTACAATTGGTCTGTTCGTCGGTTTCATCGGGCTATTCTTTGCTACGCGAACAAGCACGGCTGAAGAAGTTAACCTACCCACCCCTTACATCAGTGTCAGTAACGTTGTCCTTCCCGATGAGGATGGGAAACAGGCCATAGTGGTCGCGAATGAAGGTCAACAATTCACCCTTTATTGGGCAAGCATCGATCTTCCTGAAGGTGCGTCTATCGGTGTTCGCATCTTTAATGAGAAGCTGTCGGCGGGAGACAACATAAGCTACACTCCGAATAAAATGATTATCTCGGGACTATCAGCTGTCGCCACTTCCTATACCTGGACAGTACGGGGTAACGACGGAACGTGGGGTGTGGGCTCTGATAATCGTCCCAATGTAAGTGGTTTGAGAGGCGAGAAGTATACTATCGTTTTGTACGCGAACAATCGGGACGGCCATACCATTGCAGTAGACGCTGGTTTTTACATCACCATCATCCCACCTCTCAGCCTGAAAAACCTAACCATTTTGGGAGGAAACGCTTATTTCCAGGTGTACGGTATCGCTCCAAATCAAAGCTACAGGATTGAAAGCAGTCAAAATCTGGAAAATCCATGGCAGACAAGGTTTGTGTTTAGCGAAAAAGGAGAGGGTTCGGTGGTCTGCTTTCCGGTTTTCAACTCCTCGGCTGAGTTTTTCAGACTTGTGCAGCAGTAGCCGTACAAATTCGCACATTCACGAGACGCACGCGACGCTCCTGGCCCCTTGGTCCCGAGCGTCTTTTTTTATACCAAAACACACAAAAAGCCCGTAATATCAGTGCCTTGTGAACGGCTTCTCCTGTGTACGCACTACATACGAATAGCTGTATGTAGACGGTATCACATTTGCTCTTTGACACACATCAATTAGACAACTACTAGAGGACTTCGGATGAGGTTCTATTTGTGTAGGGAAGAGAGCAAGGAAGGAAATTATGCAGAGAAAATTCAGTATATTCGCAGTGATAGGCGCACTCGCTTTCGTGTGCGTGGCAGTTTCAAGATTCTTTACGCCCGAACCTGCGAAGGTTACGGCGGAAGTAAAGACTGAAGCTGTTGCCAAAAAACAAAACTATACTATTAATTGAACCGCTTCCGTTATTATTAATTGAAATTGATATTGAACCGCCAATAGCCCACCCCGACCGCAGGCACCTCCCTCGTTGCCCCCTCCGCCTAACTCACGACCAGGCGTAACGGTGGAAACGCCGGGTGCGCCCATTTCCCTTGACTGGACGCAATTCACCAACCGACGTGGCATGATTAAGTATGCCATCGGTCAGGTCCGGCAACTCGTTATCATTATCACCGTTCCCAATTCACTTACGGGCGGTCATACAGTGATAATCAACTATACAAACACCGTCCCTACCTTCGCGGAAATGAAGGCGCTGGTCGAAGTTGAAATCGCTAAGTTTGAGGTTACATCAGCGCAGGCCATTAAAGTGGCCGGCGTGTTTAGAGATGACAGCTACCACAACCCCAAAATATATTCACCGGACATGGGTGTGTTGTTTCAAGGCTCAACATTCGCTTCGCCTTTGTCTGAAAGTGGAAATGGCAGCGTGATGTGGGAAGCCGATGCTGAAATCATCATGCGCTTGAGCGACACGATTCCCGTGAGGATTGAGGGATTGAAATCGGCCCAGCTTATCACGTATCAAGAGGACGATGTACCACGCAGCCGACCATTGGACATTGACTTGGATGGCAGACTGATGCTCCCCACCCAACTCTCTGGTGAGCAGGAAATTATCTATCGCGCTCCAAGCGACGTCGGTAATTACACTACGGCCGCTTTCTCCCTAGTGACCGGGCAACGGATACCCATACGCCAGATTACGGTGCGAGCGTTGGTGTTTACACCCGACGTCTTGTCGTTCAAAAATAAGACATCGGTAGAGGTCATCATTCCAACATGGGAGGGCTACGGGATTATCCCACTCGTTGAGCTCATCTACGATAAAGAGAACGTAACCTCAAGGGTTGAGGTTTCAATCAGCACATATGATGGCGCACCCCCACCTACCCCGGCACTTAAAGTTCGTGGCTTCTGGATAGAAAACGCCCAAACCCACGAGCGGGGATATATCACAATTCACCCCGAGGAGAAATCGGTTATTCTTGAAAAGGTCTTACCGGGTGTGTACTGGGTTGAACTGGACATTGATGTCAATGAAGGAGGGGCAGGGGACGGTAGTGGTGGTTGAAAGTCAAACTGACTGATGTGTTAAAATCATAAGTCGCATATTCTTCTCCGGAGGGGTATGCGCTTTTTTATACCAAAAACCCCTGTAATCTTGCCACCTCTGAAACGGCTTCACAGGTGGAGTACAAAAGAGACTGGCCTTAACTAAGGCTGTATTTGTTCTCCACAACTGAAAAGAAGGATTTATGATTGACGCTACACCATTGAATACTGACGGGGAACTGACGGATAAACAACTGGAACAGTTTGTCGCCGATGGTCTTGATGCAGAGCAGCACGCGGCACGGCTAGAGGAGTCTAAAAGAAGAAATGCGGCGATTGACTCTGCGCGTGGCGGACAGCCTCTGAATCGCGAAACCGTTACAAGGTGTATTTGTAAGAGCATTGATATGCAGTTTGTGACAAAAGAGCAACTGGAACAGATGGTTACTCTTGAAATAAACTTTCCGGGTGTGAGATAGTTTCTGTTCTCTGACAGATGAAAAGTAAAACGTCTACAATTTGGGGGATTTCTGAAAACAAACACAACAGCACGAAACGGCTTCACACTCATTGAACTTTTGGTCGTTATCGCCATTATCGGCGTTCTTGCAGGTCTGCTTTTACCCGCGCTCGCGAGTGCGAAGTCAAAAGCACACGCAACTTACTGCCGGAACAATCTTCGGCAGATTGGGATTGGGCTTCTGAACTACGCTCAGGACAACGGAGCATATCCCTTCTTTGAGCGACTAGCAGGTGTTTCCGAACCGAATGGAGCAAAGTGGTTTGACGATATTGTGCCAGAGCTTCCGAAAGGGTGGGGTAAAGGCATTTTCCGATGTCCGACATACACAGGAGCAGTTAGTGGGTATTCTTCTCCTGTCAACTATCGTAACCATACATCGTTGGGTTCGTATGCATACAACATCGGAACTGCCAATGAAGCTGGCTCGTATTCTCACTACGGATTGGCGAAGATGTCTTTTCGGTCTTTGTTTGAACCAGTGACAACAGCCGTTCACGAATCGGAAGTGAGAAGTCCGAGCGAGATGATAGCAGTAGGCGATTCGTTTTCGCGCTCGTATCGTTCGTCGGCGTCCTCATCACGCATAACGTACGGGATGGATTCTCTTTCACGAAAGAACGGTATGAGTGCCATCTTCTTTTGGGATTCTGAGCTGTTACATCACCGCGGAATGGCACACATTACGTTTGCCGATGGACACGTTGAGGGGAACTCGCTCACAAACTTGTTCTTTAACCTCAACGAAAAATGGCTTCGTCGCTGGCACACCGACAACGAACCTCACACGGAGTTGTTCCAGTAAACTCACAAGCACACATCTTCTCGCAACAACCACCCGCCGGAACTTCACCGGCGGTTTTTTATGTCAAAAAATCCTCTGTAATGGCCCTACTCTTGAAGCGGCTTCACCGTTGGAGTACAAAAAAGACTGGCCTTACCTAAGGCTGTTTTTGTTCCTCGATAGCCGAAAATTCCGAACTCTGAAACTCTACTATCCTATGAAAAAATACCTCGTTCGTCTGATGATTGGTCTGGCGTCGCTACTTTCCGTTGCGCACACAAGCGCGGCGGAAATAACCCCCTCTATCTCTATCATCATACCGATTTTAATTGAACAGGTATATCCTAATCAAGTTCGGTGTATCTTCCAGACGGTAAAGGGGGAATGGTATGTCCATGAATATGCAACGGATATGGCGCATTGGACCACGGACTACTCGTTTCAGGCACACGGAAGCCAGTTTGTGTCCAGGGAGACGAAGACTATGAATATGATGTTTTTTCGCATCCGTCCGTTCGTACCGCAAAGCCCGACGCAGACGGCTTTTAGGTAGATAGCGTTCCTCCACTTCAGATAACCACGCGCCACCCTTCGGTCGGCGCGTCATTTTTATATTTCGCAGAGATACAAGAAAACACTGTAATGTCTTCGTGTCTGTAACGGCATTACTAAGTAGGTCGACAATCAGCTTCACAAAAACTATGTATGCTTTTAACTATTGGTTTAGTACTCGTCGTCCTGTGGCTCCTCGGAATTATCGCGTTTCCAGTTCTTGGCTCATTTATTCATCTTTTACTTGTCGTTGCCATTGTGGTGGTTCTCGTACGAATTATCAGAGGGGAGTAAAAACGTAACATTCAACACCAAAACCGAATCTGTTTCCGGAAAGCAAGCATCTTTTATTTTTCACTTTTACGTCCAGCACACCTACTCATTTTTTTGAATTCTATGAACACTCGCACACATATATTTTTCTCTTCCGGCTTGGTGATTACGCTCGTCCTTTCGTTTCTTGGGGCGATTCCGGTGCATGCCGCCACTACGGCACCTGTACAACTAGGTACGGCAGCTGACTTCGCATTATTGTCTAAAACCGGAGTGTCAACCACCGGAGTAACCTCGGTTACCGGAAACATCGGAGTGAGTCCCGCGGCCGCGAGTTACCTTACCGGCTTTGCGCTCACACTCCCCGCTGCCGGCTCATTTTCAACTTCGGCTCTCGTCACCGGAAAGATATACGCCTCCGATTATGCGAATCCGACTCCCGCGAACCTGACGACCGCCGTTCTTGATATGCAAACGGCATATACGAGCGCTATGAGCATTGCTCCCACAGTTACCGAGCTTGGCGCGGGAAGCATTGGCGGTCTTACGCTTGTTCCAGGTGTGTACAAGTGGAGTACGAACCTTCTTGTACCGACCGATGTTACCCTTTCGGGGAGCGCGCAGGATGTCTGGATTTTTCAGATTGCGCAAAATCTTACGATACGTGCCGCGACGAAAGTAGTGCTCGCCGGAGGAGCGAAAGCGGATAACATTTTCTGGGTCGTGGCCGGACAGACAAGTGTCGGTACGACCGCCGTTGTATACGGAACTATTTTAGACCAGACCGCCATTGTGCTGAATACCGGTGCAACATTATATGGGCGAGCACTCGCGCAAACTGCCGTAACTCTTGATGCCAATGTCATCACGGTTCCTACCGGTTCCGCTACTTCCGCTATTCCGGCAACTTCGGCGATACCGACTGTGATTTCAGCTATTCCAGCTACGCCCGCCGTTCCCTCAACCAACTCGCAGTCTTCACAAAATACGACTACCAATGCATCTGGGCAGACATCAGCTTCACAAACCTATCCTCGCGGTCAGGCAGTGACGCTCGGAAATGGACAGACCGTGTATGTGAATGCCAATGGAGGGTTTACCGACGCACAAGGGCAATCACTGTCAAACAGTGCGGTGTCCTCGACTGCTCTCGGAGCTATGCCGTCCGCTTCTTCTCTTGGACAACAGGTTAGAGCGATTGCAACGAATCTCGGAAAGGGTAGTAATGGCAATAGCGTCGCAACTCTCCAACAATTTCTGATTTCTCAAAACAAGGGTTCCGCCGCAAGTGCTTTAGCTCGTGTCGGTGCGACCTCTCACTTTGGTTCACTGACGAAGACGGCGCTTGCCGAATTTCAGGCAAGCGTTGGCTTAATCTTGACCCCTCTTCCTCTCCCCCTTTCCAAAGGGGAGATTGAGAGGGGGTAGTTTCAGAATTAAGTTAAAGGAACACTAGCTCCAGCACTATGAATATGAAAAAGTATCATACAAATGTAATAACTGCGGTATGCGCCGTCTTCCTCTTTCTCGGACTTTGGGGAGCTACACCTGTTCTTGCCGCTGGTCCGGCGGTTGTCAATCTGCTGACGGCCGGTAATTTTAGCATTCTTACAAAGACGGGCATCACAAACACCGGAAGCCACACTACGTCTATAACAGGAAACATCGGTTCAAGTCCGATTACCGCCGCGGCGATGGATAATGTTTTTTGTACGGAAATAGCCGGAACCATCTATGGAGTTGACGCCGCCTACACGGGAAGTGGTGCGGCATCGTGTTTCAAAGGGAATCCACCGTCAGGCAACAAGACGGTCGTGGACAACGCAGTGCTTGATATGGAAGCAGCGTACACCGATGCTGCTGGTAGAGCTGGACCGGACGGACTGAACGTTGGTGCGGGAACATTGAGTGCTGGTACAATCTTTACTCCCGGACTGTATAAATGGACGACGGACGTCAGTGTAACGGGAACCACCACTCTCTCTGGAGGAGCGAGTGATATTTGGATTTTTCAAATATCAGGGAATTTAAATCTTTCGTCGGCAGGTAGTATTGCCACCGGGGTCCACATCGCGCTTACCGGCGGAGCTGTCGCCTCCAATGTTTTCTGGCAGGTCGGCGGGGCAACCGGCGCGACACTCGGGACCTACTCCACATTCAACGGAACCATACTCTCTGCCAAACAAATCATCCTGCAAACCGGAGCGGTGCTGAATGGAAAAGCGCTTGCTCAAACGCAAGCCACGTTGGACGCGAATACGGTTGCAAGCACGCTTATGTCTATCATCACTCCCACGACGTCACGAAGCACGCAGCGTCCCGGGTCCCTTACGGTCGTCAAAACCCTTATTAACGATAACGGCGGTACAAAGACGGTCGCGAATTTTCCACTTTTTATTGACGGTGTAAGCATTTCATCGGGTTCCACGAATGAATTTTCCAACACGGCCACTCACATCGTTACCGAGACACCCGATGTGCGCTATGTCGGCGTATTTTCGGGCGATTGTGACGCGAGTGGGCGTGTCAGTGTCAGCGTCAATGACAATAAAATCTGCATTCTTACCAATAATGATATCGGCACCGCTGCCGCGGTAGTCCCCATACCTCCGCTTATTGATGTTATTAAGGTGCCGAATCCACTCGCGCTTCCGAATGGTCCGGGCGAAGTTGCCTATACCTATACACTTCGTAATGTGGGAACGGTTCCCATCGGAAGTATCACGATGACGGGAGATACCTGTGGCCCCATCACGCTTGTCTCTGGCGATAACAATGTTGACGGAAGACTGGATGTGTCTGAAGCGTGGATATATCGTTGTACGACCACGCTCTCGGAGACACACACCAATACGGTCGTTGCGACTGGTTGGGTGAACGGTCTTTCGGCAATTGATACCGCGAGTGCGACCGTCATTGTCGGTGCTTCATCAGTACCTCCTCTCATTCATATCACCAAGGTCCCGAACCCGCTTACGCTTACAGGTGGCGGTGGTATGGTTGTCTACACCAAACGGGTTACCAATCCCGGAACAGTTGCCTTGAGCAACGTGAGCGTGGTTGATGATAGGTGCACACCGGTGACCTACATCTATGGGGATACGAACGGCGACCAAAAACTTGATACCACCGAAACGTGGCTCTACACGTGCCCTTCACTTCTTACACAGACAACCACGAACACCGCCGTCGCGACTGGTAACGCAAACGGTTTAACCGCGAGAGATTTCGCGGTCGCGACCGTTGTCGTCGCTGTTGCCCCGTCACTTCCCAATACCGGAATGCAACCTGAAGGTGCTTCGGCAGGAATTACACTGTTTCTTGGTATGGCTCTCATTGTTTTGGTTTCGCTCGCGCTTGTTCTTAGAAAACGGGTAAGGTAGCGTTCTGTTTCGCACGATACGGCGAGAAACGCGGCAAAACCTCTATGCAAACTAAAATCTGGATGCTCATCATCGTCGGGATTATAGGAGTCGCCTTTTTTTCGGTGACGACATTCCTTGCATCCGGAGGTGAGACTCCGGCTCATTTCACTAATGATGCGTTTGCGGAGACTGTGGTGAGTACTATCTCTCTCGCGCAGACAACTAGTTCGCTTCCGGTGCGACTCCGCATTCCGGTCATTTCAGTTGATGCCGTGATACTGCCGGTCGGCATAACTTCGGAAGGAGCAATGGAGGCACCGAAAGACCCCACGGAAACAGCATGGTTCGCGCTCGGCCCGCGTCCAGGGGAAGAGGGCAGTGCCGTTATCGCGGGGCATTTCGGTTGGAAGGATGGAGAAGTGGCGGTGTTTGACAAACTTTTCGAAGTTCGGAAAGGAGATGTTCTCTTCGTGGAAGACGAGGGCGGGGTAGTGTATACGTTTGTCGTTCGTGAACTTCGCTCCTATGAAAAAGACGCGAATGCTTCGGGCATATTCAGTACGGAAGCAGGAAAAACACAGCTTGTCCTTATTACCTGCGAAGGCGATTGGAACAAAAATGAGCAATCATACACGAAACGGCTTGTCGTTTTCGCCGATTTGAAATAGCATGAGCAGCCTTTCCCTATGATGAAAAAAGTCTGAAAGTAGGGTAGAATATTCCCCAATGATAAGCGAAGAGCTAAAAAGGCTCTGTGAGGGCTTTCGCCCACAGGGAGGAGAGGTACAAGAGGAGACAGGGCCGTATGTGACCGTTGAACAACTCACCGGCCGTTTCGGGGTGCTGTACGAGAAACTTCGCTCACTTGTGGATTACAAGGAGCAACATGTCATCCGTCAGAGTGCCATTCGGAGAATGCTGAAGCGCCAGCTCTATATAGAGCGAAAGCCGAACTCCGGTTCCGCGCTTCTTAAGGAACTCGTGAGTAGCGGATATCTCCCGAATAACAAAATTCCCGAAGCAAAAGCGATAGACCTGCAGAACATCATCCGTAAATGGATGGCGTTTGAGCATGAAGGACTTTCCATCGCCCTCTCGCTTGATTTTGCCTCCATTGAAATAGAGCGTTTTTTGTTTCCTGAACCGCTGAAGGACGCGCTCCTTGATTCATTCGTTCGCTCGGCGCAGAAGGCCGTCGTCTATCAGGGAAAGGATACGGTTGAGCACTCGCTCATCACCTATGCCGCGTGTCGGAGAAGCCTTTTTTCCGAAGACCGACCGAATCTGCTCTACGCGCTCGCGACACAGGTAGTGCCCGAGCTCCTTTCGCATAGCCTGACGGACCCCGCGGTTGCAACACTTGCTCCGCGTCTTCTTTCTAACATACAAAAATCGGAAGCGGTCGCGAAACACGCCCTTGTCTGGAAAGTGTCTTCACGCCTCAAGAACCACGCGCTCTATTACGCGGTACTCCTTGAGATTTTCAATTCGTACGGGACGGGAGGCGCCGAAATCGTGCTTGATGATGAAGCAAAGCTCAAAGAATACGCGCAATCCATTATTGAGAAAAAGCAGAAACAACAGCGGAAATTGCTACGCATCAGCGGACGGCGCGCGGTTATTTATTTATTGCTTACCAAAATTCTTCTCGGAGTTGCTCTGGAATGGCCCTACGAGCAATTCATTCTTCACGAGACCAATTATGTCGCGCTCGGTACGAACGCGCTTTTCCATCCCGTCCTCCTCTTGCTTATGGTCACGTTTGTGAAGAAGGAAAACCGAGGCGTTCAGCGTGTTATAGAAGGAGTTCTCGCGGTCGTGAATGGCAAGGATATGAAGCAAATCTTCATCAAGCCTCCGTCCAGCGCCACCACTTTCTTTTTCGTACTCTGTTTCTATCTCTTCCTCTTTGTCGCGTCATTCGGCGCCATACTCTGGGGATTGCTCGCTCTCGGTTTCAACGCGGTCAGTATCCTTCTCTATCTTCTCAAGAGACTGTCCTGTATGTTTTACGAGAAGCTCGTTTATCTTCTCGCGACGGTTCTGGACTTTTTGGTGGAAGTGCCGTTTAAGGCGTTCCTCGGCATTTTTGATGCCTCGCTTTCGTTCATTAAGGAGCATCGGGTAGATACCTATTAAGAAATTTCTAATTAATCTAATTCACCTAATTTCTAAAAGAGAAAAAGGTGTTTTTCGAATGGTATGCGGAGATTTCTTGGTAATTTAATTCTTCTCGCCATCGTCGGCGCGGGTATCTATGTGTACCGAGGTCCGATAGTCGCGGGGTGGGCGAATCTCTACTTGCAGTATTTTCCTTGCACACAGCCGATTACCTATCGTATCGGGGCTTTTGACGAGCGCTTCGGGATTACAAAAGAAAGTTTTCTGAAGTCAATCGAAAAAGGCGAAGCTTTGTGGGAAACGTCAATCGGCAAAGATTTGTTTACATACGCTTCAGACGGCAAACTTACAATGAATTTGGTATTTGATTATCGGCAGGAAGCAACGATAAAGATGCGAGCGCTCGGCCTGTCGGTAAGTGACGACCGGGTTTCGTACGACGCATTAACCGCACGGTACGACATACTCAAAAAGGAATTTCAAGAAAAAGAGGCATCGTATAAAGCCGTCGTTGCGAGTATACAGGCGAGAAACAATGCCTATAACATGGAGGTTGCGGAGTGGAACAGGAAAAAAGGAGCACCGCCGGACGTGTATGCCCGTCTGTCCGAGGAGAGCGCCTCATTAAAGCAGTCTGTCGAGGCGATGCGGGCGAGAGAATCCGAACTGCAAAGACTACAGGATGATATTAACGCGCTCGTCACGGTCATCAATCAGGTTGCAAACAACATAAATGTGACCGCGACGGAGTTTAACAACATCGGAAAATCTCAGGGTGAGGAATTTACTGAAGGACTCTATACGCGTGATGCGACAGGGGAGCGAATTGATATCTTCCAGTTTAACGATACTGAGAAATTGACGCGCGTACTCGCGCACGAGCTCGGCCACGCGCTCTCGCTTGAACACGTGGAAGACCCCAAAGCGATTATGTACCGGCTCAATCAAGGCACCGCTACCGCACTCACCCCCGCCGACATTTCCGCGCTCAAAAAGCAGTGCGGAATTAAGTAACGATTTGTCCCCATCCCCCTTACTAAAGGGGGTGCCCGAGTCGGCGAGGGCGGGGGTTGTGTTTCTTTTCCTCGGTCATTCCTGCGAAGGCGTGAATCCAGGTTTCTAGCCAACAAAATTTGCTTTATAAACCTGTCTATGCTAATGTCGGGGTACAAATGCCTTCGGGCTCGCCCGCGCAAGCGGGAGAAAAAAGAAAAGCCGTCAGAGAAACCCTTTGACGGCTTTTCTTACGTTTGCGAACAGTACTTGGTCAACAAAACCGATTTTGTTTATGAGTCGCTTGGTATCAATAAGGCGAATCTGGGAAATAATCGCAAACGCGATTTTATCCTCAATCGTTCCAAGCGATACATGGTAGGGGTTTTTCTTCTTTGATGTGGTAAGCGGTACCACTAAGCACACCTGACTGCTAAATCCCTTCAAAATTAAGACAGGTCGGTCGCTCTCAATTCCCGTACCGTCCTGTTCAAAACCGATATTCACGCCAAGCGCACACCACCACACTTCCCGTTCGTGATAGAGCTTGTTTTCGTTGTCGGCGTGAATCCGTTTCTTGTTGTTATTCCACGCATCAAAATCTTTCTTCATACCATGAAATTATAAATACCAATAAGATATAATACAAATCTGCGAATGCCTACGAATGGGAACACCCTGCGCTCCTGCGCAGGGTTATTTGGTGCGACCCGCAGGGTTTGACGCCCTGCGGTGTCGCTCTTAATCTTCACACACCTGATACAGATTTTACGAGACGAGAAATACGGCCATAAAATGGACACCTGCCACTTCCAGTGGTATCGTAGTAAGTGAGGACTTACGCGTTTTTTTCTTAATTCTCCCCATCTCCCCTAAAAAGGGGAGCACACGCCGTCTGCGGCGAGAGGGGTGTGCGTAAGTCCTATAAATATGAAAAAGGCATTTTTCTATTCTCTCGGTATAACTTTGCTGATTGTCCCACAGATAACTTTTGCTGTTTGGTGGAAGCCTTATACGTGGTTTCAGAAACCACTCACCGACGCGCCTGTCTTGGAAGTTGTCGCAACATCTACCCCATTGATGCAGGATCACAAATAATTTGATGAGAGAAAGGCAACGACATACGCTTTGGAGAATACACATAAGACCTAAAGGACCGGATGGCAAAGCCGCCCCGCGAAAGTCCATAGACCTTTGTTTAGGAAAGGGTGTTATTGGCATTGGCTGGGGATTTCAAGGTGAAAAACCACCCACGTCGGTTAAGGAGTTTTATCGGCGTGCGAAAAAGAAGTTTTCGGGGAAAGGCTGGAAGGGCGCAGCTAACGCCATTATCAGCCCCGATGGAAAGGGTATGGAGATTGGCGACTTAGTCTGGATGAGGAATCTGGAAGGGACTTATTATCTCGGACGAATAACTGGGGGGTGGGAATACAATCATAGCGGAGAATTTGGGGAGCATGACATAGTCAACATGAGGCCATGTGACCTCCATCGGGTGGATAAGCGCATTCCCGGCGCGATAATTAATCGTTTTGTATCTAGCCAGACGGTTTGCAGAATCCACGACAAGACAGCGCTCATATTTTCCAAACTCGTCTATAATGACATGACAGAAAGTGACCTCTATGATGATACTGATGTTGATCTATCGAACATATTCAGTCTGTTATCAGCCGAGGATTTGGAGGATGTTGTGGGGCTTTATTTGCAACATGAGCGCGGCTATATGCTCATCCCAAGTTCAAGAACTAGAAGGAACGACGCTATAAAATATGAATATGAGCTTGTGCATAGAAAAACTGGAAAAAGAGCATTTGTTCAGGTTAAGAGCGGCGAGCTGTTGAACCCCATCAACTATAACGACAACGACGGAAAATATTATCTCTTTTGTTCGAAGGGGTACATCGGAGAAGAAAGTAGTGTTAAAGTTGAGACGTTGAAGAGAAATGAAGTTGAAGATTTTCTGTATCGGGAGAAAGACAAGATGCCTTACCATATTAGAATGTGGATTGAATACAGGGTAGGTAAGTCGAACAAAATCCGGAATCGGAAGTTGGAGAAACGGGATGAGATATGAAAATCGCCTACGACAAAACGGTTGATGCGCTCAACGTAACGCTTCGCGCAGGAAGGGTGGCAAAAATGGTGGAAGTCGCGGCGGAAGTTATGTTGGGAGGATTTACGCACACCCCTCTCGCCGCAGACGGCGTGTGCTCCCCTTAGTAGGGGAGAATTAAGAAACAGATGCGTAAGTCCTCGTTGGATTTGGATAAACGGAGGAATGTCGTGCATCTGGAAGTCATCGGAGTGGGACAGAAACTTTGATGGAAAAGCGAAAGGTTTTATGTTAAGATATGCGAATGGCAATAGATTGGACCAACATTCTCAAAAAATACAAAGGCCTATGGGTGGCCCTGCTTGACGACCAAAAGACTGTCGTGGGGAGCGGGATGTCTTTAGTGAAGGCTCTTGAACAGGCGAGGAAGAAGGGATATGAAAATCCCATTATGATGAAAGTACCGACGAAGGTTCTTCCCTACATTGGCGGTTTCTGTGTATGAAATTCAAGTATCTTAAATTTCCTTTACCGGAGCCGTCCCCCATACTTGGTTCCGCTCTTTTCAAGCCGATTATTCCCATTGAGCTGGCGTATGGTGGGCGAGCGGTTCGTTACGGAGCGCTTATAGATTCCGGTGCTGACTTCTGTATGGTGGACGGCTTGATTGGAGAATATCTTGGTATAGACGTTCGAGCAGGTATACGGGCACAATTCGGTGGTATTGAAGAGAGCGTAGGGGCAGAGGCATATTTTCATACTGTTACCATGAAAATCGGTGGCACCGAGTCGGAAGTGAATGTCGGTTTCTCGTATGATATTGCGAGTCACGGTTTTGCGTTATTGGGGCAAAATGGATTCTTTGACCGCTTTTCAGTAAACTTTGATTTGCTGAAAGACGAGATAGTTCTAACAAAGAAAGTCTGACTTTTCCTCCATAACCTTCAACTTTAGGACTTACGCAATTTACTACTTTTCTTATTCCCCCTTTCCTAAAGGGGGTGTCCGAGTCATCGAGGATGGGGGATTTAAAGCATAAAATCCCTCGGCTTATCAGCCACTCCCTTTAAGAAAAGCTTGCAGTCGTAGACTGGGAGAATTAAGAAGAATGCGTAGGTCCTACAAAAAATTGACGACAAGAAGAAAAAATGAGAAAATCGCACTATGAAATCAACAATTCCACAACGTACCTTTACCGCCCAGATATTTAAAGAAGGAAAACAGTACGTTTCTTTTAATCCGGAACTGCGTGTGGCATCTTGTGGCAGTACCCCTCCAAAAGCAAAAGAGAATTTGAAGGATGCCATTCGCGGATTTATGCTGTCCGCGCATAAAAGAGGTACACTCGGAGATATTCTTGAAGAAGCAAAATAGGTGGTCACAAATGATTGCCTAAAAGATACAGACTGTTAACATAAACATATGAAAAAGGAAAGTGGAAATAAAATTTCAATGGAGGATTTGGCGGGCATGGTAGCTCATGGTTTTGCAGGTATGGATACTAAATTTGCAGAGGTGGATGCCAAAATGGAGAAAGAGTTTGATAAAGTAGAAGGCAACTTTAGGAAAATCCGAAGCGATATACTTGAAATCGGCGACAAATTCGTTCCTCGGCACGAGTTCGACACGCTACTCATAAGAGTAAGTCGCCTTGAACAGAGAGTGAAGGAAAGAGTTGGATAACGAGCAAAGTTTCAAAAGTCTCCGATGAAACCCGCCAACCCGGCTGGGTTTGGAGTTTCTAGAAAGACATTTTCAGTACTTATATACCTTTCATAAAGATGCTAGACTTAGAAAATGAATCTACCCACTACACCCCCACACCAATCCGCCGCGGATTGGTGTGGGGGTAAAGACGAAGCCCAAAAACAACTGGAATCGCACGTGCAGGACGAATACCAACGCTATCACGCAAAAATGGTGGCGACGGCGATGGAAGGATATGCACCGCAGTTTGGTGGCGACCCACTTTTATGGTACGTCACCGGATTACTTCACGACATTGATTTTGAAAAGTTTCCGCATCAGCATCCGGCCGAATCGCTCAAATGGTTTAAGGAGTGGGGATATCCCGAAGAGCTTATTCACGCAGTGGAAGCGCACGCGTACGGCTACAATGGATTTACAACACTGCCGGAAGGAAAGCTTGCCGGAGCGCTGATGGCCTGTGATGAGATATCAGGCATCTTTTTCGCATACCGAAAAGTGAATCCAATCCCGTACGGACAGATGAAAGTTAGTTCCATCCTGAAACGGCTCAAAGAAAAAGCCTTCGCCGCCAAAATTGAACGCGAAACCATAAGGATTACGGTTTTACATTAGCCCATACAAAGAACATCCTTACAAACTGGAGTTTGTAAGGATGTTGAAAAGACAAAAAATGTATGAAAATTAAAATTTTGTCATGGAACATTTGGATGGACAGTGATTTTGGCAAAGTCACGGAGTTTTTGCGTAGCTCTAATGCGGATATTGTCGCTGTACAGGAATATATGCCTGACGATAGCGGACGCGACATTGTCGCTTTCTTAACCAAACTTGGCTACCACTCGGCCGTTTCTTCCTCGTGGGAAATCAGAAAAGACGGAAGAAAAATGGGTGTCGCGCTTTTTAGTAAGTATCCGATATGCAGAACTAGCACAGTCGTACTATCCGAAGACAAGCGCCGACTTGCCGTTGAAGCGGATATTGAAGTTGGAGAGGCACTTCTCAAGGTATTTTCCGTGCACACGCTCCATACGCACCTGCAGGAGTCCGATATTTTGAACGGGCAAGTTGAACATCTGATTAAGGCGCTACCTGAAGAGAAAGTCGTCGTGATGGGCGATTTCAATGCGACTCCCGATATGACGACTATAGTACGAATGCGAAAGGTCTTGGTTGATACAGACCCAACATTGGCACCAACGTGGAGTTTGAATCCGAAAGGGTGTGAAGGATGTGTCTTCTCGGGTCTCACTATCAAATTGGATTACATCTTTGCCAGCCGCGACCTCAAAACGCATTCATTCAAAGTCGAGACGGACGCGAAAGGCTCCGACCATTTACCGGTGTCGGTAGTGGTTGAAATATAAAGCTCTATCGGGTTCGAACTGAAATAAAAGACGTCGCGTGGTGTAATAAGAGGGGTGCTTACGGCACCTCCTTTTTGGTGTAGTATGTGAGGCACTCGAGTAATAATCGGCTAGAAAGTATATATGCACAGGTTTTTCTCACACAAAATTGTCCTGAGAATTCGCTCCTTTGTCCGTACTCGAAAGGTAGTAAGTTCCCTCATACTACTCGTACTTGTCGGCGGGGGGTATTACGCTATTTCGGCGTTTAGTGGTACGGATTTGGATACACGATATGTTATCGGGAAGGTAACTCGTGGAACGATTGTCTCTTCAATTACCGGCTCCGGACAGATTTCCGCCTCCAGCCAAGTTGACCTCAAAACCAAAGCAGCCGGAGATGTGCTCTATGTCGGCGTGAAGAGCGGACAAGAGGTACGAGCCGGTTCGCTTTTGCTACAGCTTGACGCGCGTGATGCGCAGAAGTCAGTTCGCGACGCGGAGGCGAATTTGGAAAGCGCGAAGATTTCGCATCAAAAATTATTGAAGCCTGCCGACACGCTTTCGCTTATTCAGGCGGAAAACGCGCTTTCACAAGCAAACGCAAGTCTCGCAAAGGGATATGACGACGGGTTCAATTCGGTTTCAAACGCGTTTTTGGATTTACCCACGGTTCTAATTGGACTTTCCGATATTATTTCGGGAACGAAGGTGGGGCAGTCGGGACAGGATAATCTCTCGGCGTACGCCGATTTGATTTCCACGTTTGACAGTACTTCGGTGCTCCTCCGAGATTCGGCGCGCGAGGCGTTCCAAAAGGCGCGAGCAGCGTATGACCGAACTTTCATCTTGTATCGCTCTACCAGCCGTCTTTCCGACAAGGCAACGATTGAAACGCTTATCAACGAAGTGTACGACAGCACAAAGACTATTGCCGAAGCGGTAAAACGCACCAACGACTTTCTTAGTGTGGTTAAGGACAGGCTTTCCGAACACAATCAGGCCTTACCTGCGCCGCTTTCGGGACACCTCTCGTCACTTTCCACCTATATCGGAAATACCAATTCACATCTCCTTTCGCTTCTTGGTATCAAGGACACCATCACCTCGTCCAAATATTCCATTTCGGAAAGAACCGAATCACTCGCAAAACTGAAGGCGGGAGCGGAAGCGTTGGATATTTCAGCTTCGGAGCTTACCCTAAAGCAAAGGGAAAATGCATTACAAGACGCGAGGGAAAAACTTGCCGATTACTTCATCCGTGCCCCGTTTGACGGGACGGTGGCGAGTCTCTCGGTTAAGAAAGCCGATTCGCTTGGAAGCGGAGCCTCGGTCGGCGTGTTTATCACGAAGCAGCAGCTCGCCGAGATTTCACTGAACGAAGTGGACGTAGCACGGATAAAGATCGGCCAACCGGCTTTGTTAACTTTTGACGCCGTTTCCAATCTAAAAATCAACGGGACCGTACTGGAAATGGACACCGTCGGGACGGTTTCGCAAGGAGTCGTTACGTACAACGTGAAAATCGGATTTAATTCACCTGACGGGGTTATAAAACCGGGGATGAGTGTGACTGCTGAAATTATTACCGATTCCAAGCCGGATGTGCTTATCGTCCCGCAGGGTGCAGTGAAGACGCAAGGGCGGACGAAGTACGTGGAGGTTGTGACGGATACCCTTCTGGAAGTGGAAAACGGTACGAGAGTCACGCAAACTGGAATTGTGCTCGCGTCGGCACCCGAACGAAAATCGGTTGAGGTCGGTATGTCAAACGATACGGTAACCGAAATTCTTTCCGGCCTTGAAGAAGGCGAACGTATCGTTATACGGACCATCTCCTCGGGTGTCGCGGCTACCCAGACCGCTCCAACTATTTTTGGCGCGTCGGGAGCCGGGAGAAACACAGGGGGAGGCGGAGTGAATGCAACGTTCAGGGTTCAGCGATAATCTTTCTGGTTCTCCCTTTTCTAAAGGGAGCAGACGAGGCTTCGAGTTGAGGGATTTAAATCCTCCGTCGCCGAAGCCGGCGACACCTCCTTTAAGAAAAGCCTGTAGTCGTAGACTAGAGGAATAAGTCCACGATACCATGATAGAAATCAAAGACGTTACAAAAATATATAAAACCGGTGATGTTGAGTTCCAAGCACTCTATGGTGTCAGCTTTACTATCCGTGACGGCGAATTCGTCGCCATTATGGGCCCGTCTGGTTCGGGTAAATCAACGTTGATGCATATTTTAGGGTGCCTTGATACGCCAACAAGCGGAACATATTTTCTTGATGGTAAGAATGTCGCCTCGCTTGACGACGACGCGCTGGCCGACATACGGAAAGAAAAAATCGGCTTCGTCTTCCAGCAATTTAATCTTTTGCCACGTACCACGGTACTCCGGAATGTAAGTCTGCCACTTGTGTATGCATCAGTGCGAGGCGACGAGCGAAATAAAAAAGTTGAGAAGGCGTTGTTTTCGGCAGGATTTGACCGCAGTCATTTTTTACACCATTCAAACCAGCTTTCCGGCGGACAGATTCAGCGTGTTGCCATCGCGAGGGCGCTCGTCAATAATCCGTCCCTCATACTTGCGGACGAACCGACCGGAAATCTTGACACCAAAACAAGGACGGCGCGATTGTAAGCGATGAACGTATTCATAAGAACGTATAGCTATGACCTTCGCGGATTTATTTCACGAAACTATCGCCGCGCTTTCGGCAAACAAGGTCCGGACCGGCCTCACGATGCTCGGTATTATTATCGGTATCGCGTCCGTGATTTCAATGGTATCAATCGGTGAGGGCGCCAAGAAATCCATAGAAGGAAGCATACAGGGACTAGGCTCAAATTTACTTACCGTTATGCCTGGAGTCGTACAGCCTGGAAGAGCGGTTGTCTCGGCGGGGCGAGGCTCGTCCCAAACACTTAAGAATACCGATGCCGAAGCACTTCGCGATATTCAGGGTATTTCGGCTATTTCGCCGGAGCTTAACCGGCGTTTCCAGATTACCGCCCCTACTACCGGTTTTAACACGAACTCCACGGTTATCGGAGCAGAGCCGGACTACGCGCTTGTTCGGAATCTCATCACGGACAACGGCTCATTTATCACTGCACCGCACCTGCGCGGTCTTGGGCGCGTCGCGGTACTCGGTCCTACGGCTGCTACAGACCTGTTCGGCGAAGAAGACCCTGTTGGGCAAAGCGTGCGCATCAACAAGATGAACTTTACCGTTATCGGCACATTACAGAAGAAGGGAAGCGCGGGATTCTTTAATCCCGACGATATGATTTTCGTACCACTCTCCACGATGCAGAAACTTCTTTCCGGCGATGACTACCTTTCCACGATTGCGGTGAGCGTTACCGATAAAGATATGATGCCGATCGTTCAGCAGGAGATTACCGCGCTTCTCGCGGAGCGCCACCGCGTGGACCTAGAGAGTCCCGACTTTTCCGTGATTTCGCAGGCAGATATCTTGGGAACACTGACGCAGGTTACTACCACGTTCACGCTTTTTCTCGCCTCTATCGCGAGTATTTCACTTCTCGTCGGCGGTATCGGTATTATGAATATGATGCTTACCACTGTGACGGAACGTACGCGCGAGATAGGACTCCGAAAGGCAATCGGAGCCAAGCGGCGCGATATTAATTTGCAGTTTTTGGCGGAGGCGGTAATGCTTACCTTTACCGGCGGGCTTATAGGAATACTTCTTGGCTGGCTTGTCGCGTTCGGCGTCACCAAGCTGGGTATTGTACAGACCAGCGTTTCGCTTTCTTCCATACTGCTCGCGTTCGGCGTTTCGGGTGCTATTGGGATTATTTTCGGATATTATCCCGCCCGCCGTGCCTCAAACCTTAGTCCGATTGAGGCGTTACGGTATGAATAGCTTGTTTACATGAATTAAAAAAGTGCTAGGCTAGGAGCATGAATGAGGATATCAGGGGAAGATACAATAATTTAAATTGGGCGAACCTTCTAAGAACTGATTTAGGTAATGCTGGTCAGCTTACAGCTGCAAAGCCAATTTTGGATAGAATAAAGGAGACTCTAGATTTCTTTCTTGACGGTACATTGCTCAATTCTCTTTCCGAAACTGCTGTTCAAGAAATCGGCTATCAATTTTCCGGGTTTCTTGAGCTTGCAGAAAAGCGAATTCTCCAGTTTTCTGATGTCTCGCAACGTGAGCAAATGATTCAGACAATCAAGAGCCAGGAGTGGAACATGATGAATGTCCTAAGTAAGTACCTGCAATATTTGAAATGGGATAAAAGAGCACAAGGAAGTCAAGAAAGTATAGTCACAACGCAAATTGCAAATATACGGAAAGAGTGGGAAGACAAGAAGGTAGAAATTAAAGCCCTCCAGAACGAAATTCCAAAGGTGTTGGGAGAAATTGAAAAGGCACAGGTTTTTGCTAATGCATTATTGAAAGACAAAGTGTCGGTTGAGGGCGCCATTAATCAAACAAAGGAATTCCTAAATAAAAATGAAGAGGCAATTCAGTCGATACTTCGGCTAAACGCAACTGATGCCGCAAAAAAAGCAAAAGAGCACGAAACGTTTGTTCAGGAATTTGTGCCGGTTTGGTTTTTTAAAAAGTGGCCTTTAAGAAATATCCCCCTTTTACAGAAAGTTACGCAATTATCGTGGAGTGGTTCGTTTCTCTGGCTACTGGCTTCCGTTTTTTTCGGTTTGATTGTAATGACAATTGTTGGATACTTTATTTTTACGGGCGCCAACTTTACCATCGGTAATTCTTTATTGAGAATTGCCTCCCTTCTTGTTCCTGGATATTTTACTGTTTTCTGCGCACAGCAATATCTTAATCATCGGAGACTTTATGAGTCTTACCGATTCAAGGACATATCCTTTCAAACCATGATTAATTTACGGCGGTTGTTACCTGAACACTCAAGACAGCAGGAGCAGACTCTGGAAAAGGCACTGAACGTTCTTTTTGCTGAACCAGCTCTGAAGGACAGTATTCAGTACGATAAGCAGCTTTTGTTCGAACTCTTAAGAATGGTAAGGAAGGATATTTAGTGGTTTCTGCAAAAGGCAAGCTTTCTATTTAATCTAAAATACGCTATTCTGTGGCCTTATGGCCAAAAGCGACACGGTACTTAGTTTTGATAACCTCACGTTTGAATACGGGCCCAACAACCCCATTTTGAGTGAAGTGGATTTTTCGGCGCGACGGCGCGCCAAGTTATTCCTCGCGACCAGCTGGACCTCACGGTGCGGGAGTTTTTTGAGAAGTGTTTTAAAGAGAAACGGTACGACATTGACCCGCGTATTGATGAAGTCTTGGAAGTGGTTAACCTCAAAGGTCACGAGAAGGTGCACGACCGGATTGTGAAGTCGTTTTCGGGCGGACAGCAGGCTCGACTTCTTCTCGCCTCCGCACTTATTCAGGAGCCCGACCTCCTTCTCTTGGACGAACCGACGAACAATTTGGACAAGGCGGGGATTGCACATCTTACGAAGTTTCTAAAGGAGTACACAAAAACGTGTATTGTCATTTCACACGATTCCGACTTCTTGAATTCGTTCACTCACGGCGTTTTGTATTTGGATATCTTCACGCATAAGGTAGAGCAGTATGTCGGCGACTATTTTGACGTGGTAGTGCAAATCACCGCACGATTGGAAAAAGAAAACCGCAAGAACGCCCAGCTTGCCAAATTGATTCAGGAAAAAAAGGACCAGGCGAACGTGTTTGCGAATAAAGGGGGACAAATGCGCGTCGTGGCGAAGCGAATGCGAGAGAAGGCGGAAGACCTTGAGGAAGAAATCGTTGATGTACGCAAGGAGGACAAAACTATCCGGCCGTTTACCATTCCGTCCCAACCGGAACTCATCGGGGAAATTCTGCACCTCACTTCCTGCAAAATTCTTTTACACAAGAAGGGGGGAGTAAAGCCGGTGGAACGAAAGGTGAATATTTCCCTCCGAAAAAATAATCATTTGCTCCTTGCCGGACCGAATGGAATAGGAAAGTCCACGCTTCTTGAGGCTATCGCGCATGGAAAGGCCACGGGCGCGAAAGTTGCCGATGGTGTGAAGATTGGCTACTACCGGCAAGATTTCTCCACGCTCAATTTTGAGGATACCGTACATGAGTCGCTTTCCGCGGTTATGGTACGCCAAACGGAAGAGCATCTTCGTTCTGTCGCGGCGGGATTCTTGATTACGGGAGAGCTTATGCATAACCGCATTAAAAGTTTGTCCGAGGGACAAAAGGGTCTTGTCGCGTTCGCTCGTCTTGTTTTGGAAAAGCCGGGGCTCCTTATTTTGGACGAACCGACCAACCACATTAACTTCCGGCACATTCCCGTTATCGCCGAGGCTTTGAATAAATACGAGGGCGCGATGATACTCGTCTCGCACGTTCCCGAATTTGTCGCGAAGATTCGTATTGATGAGGTATTGGATCTGGAGAAGTGACACAAAATAAAGACCCTGTATTAAATACGGGGGACTATATTTTGTGTCATCCCCACGAAAGTGGGGATCCAGAGAGCGTTAATCTTGTGTCAGCTGCAAGGTGTGGATTGAAGCGGAGAAAATTTTGCTATACTACTAGCACTATACGTGTCTTTACTAATGTATGAAGAAAATATTTATCGGTATTGTCGTAGTTGCGCTCATTGTTTGGGCGTTCATTTATATTTCCACTCCCCGTTATGATATGACGGGGCCGGATGTGGTGCGGACTGACCTGCATATTGAACATCTGAAATTGGTAGCAGGACCATCGGTGTTTCGGGCACGGGTAGGGAATACGGTTATGATTACTGTTTCCAGTGACCAGGCTGAAGAACTGCACTTGCACGGTTACGACAAAAAAATGAAGCTGGCGCCGAACAAGCCAGGTATGTTTATAGTGAAAGCCGATAGGGTGGGGACATTCGTGGTTGAACTTGAAAGCTCAAAGAGCGAGATTTTTACGCTGGAAGTGATGCCGTAGAAGGAATGAACTATGAAATATGAACTAATACTCTAAACTTTTTAATACCTTAAGATAGATTTCCTCCACAATTTTTTCTTGCGCCTTGCCACTGCGGGCATAGTGGTCCAAGCCCGGGGCGGCGTTCACCTCAAGTACCCAGAACTTTTTTGGCTTTTCTTCAAGCGTTCCTTCCACCATGAGGTCAACGCCGCAGAGACGAAGACCCATATCCTTTGTGAGCTTGATTGCGAGTTTTGCAAACTCCGGATGTATTCGCTTTACCTCAACCGAGTCTCCGCCCGTAGAAAGGTTTGCGTTATCGAGTAAAAACACTTTTGCTCCAGTTTTGAGTACCGATGTGAGCGAGAGTCCTTGGTGACGCAGTTTTGTTCGTATGCGCGGGTCATCTGCCTTTAGTTGTGTGTCACGACTTGAGGCGATAAACGTTTTTTGTTTTTTCTGTAAAAGTCTAGCAATCGTTGAATGCCCGTCTCCGGTGACGTTAAGCGGAATACGCTCATAGGCGGAAATAATTTTGTCGTCGAGGACGACAATACGGTAATCCCTGCCGGAAACATATTTCTGTACAAGCGCGACGCGGTCGCGTTTGAAAATCGTCCTTAATCCTTTTCGCAACTCGTTTGGAGAATGCACAAGCTGCACATTGCCGCCTTGACTGCCGCTGTTAGGCTTTACAATAACCGGCAAACCCAGCTTCTTTGCAAAACGAAAAGCGGCGTTTCTATTCCGGCGCGAACCGAGCATCTTCGCCCAGTCATCGGAAAGAAACGCCTCCCCTCGTACCGTCGGGTAGCCCATCCGCTTCATGAAGAAGTTCGCATAGTCTTTGTCTTGGGCGATACTGGAAGCGCCGAGCGGGTTAAGGTCTGAACTCGAGTACCGGAAATAGCGGCGTTTTCCGTTCCGAAAGGTGACTTGACCCACTATCTTCCATTTCGGTTCTACAATAACCTTCGCACCGATACGTGGGGCGATTTTACGGAAGATAGTGCCCAGAATAGGTTGTACAGCGCGTTTTTTCATCGTGAAGCAAGGATAGAACAAAAGTCTAATATTGTATATAATGAGTTGATGGAAACATTTATAAAGGCGGACATCTTCTTTTTTATCACGTCAATTGCCGTGATTTTGATAACCGTAGGGGTTATCGTCATTTTGTATTATCTTATTAAGATTTTAAAGAACGTTACAAGTATTAGCGACCGCATTGAGGAGGGAAGCAGGGCACTTGAAGAGGATTTCACTACCCTTCGTCAAAAAGTGAAGTCGGGCGAAATTGCAATGCGTATCGCTCGTGCCGTCCTTGAGCGGACGAGCGCATGGATGTCCGGCACCGCGCCGAAGCGAAAAGGACGGACGAAGGCAAGTCAGCAATCAGACGAAACACACGGTTGACCGGCTGTCTTCTTTTGCGTTCTTGCCCGCCTCGGTTCCCGCCACAAACCCGGTTGTCCAGCAAAGCTGGAGCGAGTATCCGCCTGATGGGCGGTCTATATCCAGAATATCGCCGACAAGAAGAAGGTTTGAGAAAAGACGTGAACGCATAGTTTTGAAATCCACTTCATCAAGCGCGACACCCCCACTCGTGACAATCGCTTTGTCGGCCCCAAGTAATCCTTTCACCTTCATCGGAATATCCTTCAATAGTTTTACCAATTTCAAACGCTCCTCCCTCGTAATGGAGTTACACTTCGTGTCGGCGTTTATACCAGACAGCTCCACGATAATAGGGGAAAGTGCGGAGGGTAGGAGCGACTTCAGACTGTTTTTAAATTTCTTCGTGTGCTCTTCCTTAAAGATTTCCTGAAGTTTGGTGTTTAGCATTCCGTAATCAAGTTTGGGAAGCAGGTCAAGCGACAAAACCACCTCTCCGTATTTCAAAAGCTCACCAATGTCCTTGCTCATATTGATAACCGTCGGTCCGCTTACCCCGAAATGAGTAAACAAAATTTTTCCTTTTTTCACTTCCTGTTTTACACCGTTCTGGAATGAGGTGAGCTTGATATTCTGAAGACTTACTCCCTGTAAACGCTTCACCCAAGCGTCTTTGACTGCAATCGGTACAAGAGCGGAATCCGGTTCGGTTACTTTGTGGCCGAGTTTCCTTAGCCACGTAAACCCATCTCCCGTAGAGCCGGTTTCAGGACGTGACGTTCCGCCTGTCGCGATAATATAGGAGCGCGCTCGAATTTCTTTTCCATTCAGAAGGCGGATTCTGGTAACTATCCTCGCGTCGGACTGTATTTCCGCGACAGGGGAGTTGGAGAGCACCATAACCTTACCTTGCTTCATATATTCCACGAGCACATCCCACACCGACTGTGCTTTTTCACTTTTCGGGAACGCGCGTTTTTCCGCTTCAATTTTCGTTTCCATATTTCGTGCGTTAAAAAAATCAAGCGTTTCTTTTACTCCCCATTTGGAAAAAGTTGAAAACAAAAATTTATCACTTCCTTTAAATTTTGAAAGAAACGTGCGCACATCAAACTCGGCATTGGTCACGTTGCATCGGCCGCCACCCGTAATAAGAAGCTTCTTACCTAGAGTATCGTTTTTTTCAATCAAAATAACCCGCGCGCCAAGCTCGGCTGCGCGCCCTGCCGACATCATACCTGCCGGCCCCCC
>Ga0075991_127_pt1 | contig 34611 bp, 39 predicted proteins | sample RifGroA2_FD_68061 | JGI IMG/M metagenome (GOLD analysis project Ga0075991, IMG submission 68061) | Parcubacteria bacterium GW2011_GWA2_49_9
GCACTACTCTTGATCCCGTTCCTGCTGTAAAAGCTCAAAGCACAGTATCCAAAAACCCAAACAAACTATCCAAAACCCGAAAGCACAAACTTCTCGGGTTTTGTGTAGCTTGTGTTTTACCTGCACCGTAGCGAGCGTTGCTCTGCTACTCGGGGTTTGGTCTTTTGTGCTGTCTGTGCTTTGTGCTTTCTTTTGAAGGGGTGCTATAATTTCTTGCATATTCGTAAGGTGTCTCATTATGGAACCAAATCAACTGTCGCCGAACACTCCTTCCACAGAGCCTGTCTCCGAACCTTCGGCGGAAGCGGTACTTCGCGATATTGCGAAAATACGGGAGGAGCTGAAAAGTTCCGAGACACAAAGTGTTCCCGCCACGGTTTCGCCGCTTCCCGCGCAAGCAGAACCCACGAAGACTCCTGAAGTCGCACCTTCTCTCCCGCCGGAACCGGAACTCCCCAAGAAACCTGAAATAGCGCCACTTCCTCCGAAAATTGAATTACCGAAGCCGCTGGTTGAACTCCCTCCACAGTCTACGACGGTTTCACTTCCGGAGAAGCTATTAACACCCGCTGCCACTCCCGCGCCGACCCATCAAGGTACTTCGTGGGGAGCGATTATCGGTATTGTGATTATCATTCTTGTGCTCATCGTAGGCGGTCTGTATTTCTGGGGAGCCCAGCTTGCGAAAGAAGATGCTGGGCAACTCCTCACCCCTGAAGCAGTCCCGGGAACGGAGGTGTCTTCTGAAATGAATTTTGAAGAAACAATTCCTTCGGAAGTGACCTCTGAAGCCGGGGTGTTTCCGGAAACAGCTACTGAAGAAATGGAGGGGTTTCAGGAAGTAGCCGAGGACGCGGAGACTTCTTCGGAAATACTTGAGGAAACCGATTCTTCTTTTGAATCTCTTGAAACAACCGATGGATTCATCATGGAGACAGACGCGGGAGCTACGCAGTAATCTAGAATAGAGAAAGGGGTACTCTTTCTGTCATTCCCTTGAAAAAGGGAATCCAGTGTTGCGCCCACCCTTTTTGAGTCCCTGCCTGCACGGGGATGACGCATAGAAGCGCCACACTTGCGGAAACCACTGCTTCTGCGCTAGATTAGTGCTCTATGCAATACACTATTAAAGAAAAGAAGTCACTTCCCCAATCGGAATTTCTCTTGCTACTTGAAATCCCTCAAGAGGAGATTGCGGGCCACCGAACCCACGTCCTTTCGCATCTCAAGAAAGATATGGAGCTCCCCGGCTTCAGAAAAGGGGTTGTCCCCGAGAAGATAATCCGCGAGCGTATGGGAGAGCTGGCGCTCTGGGAAGAAGCCGCGACCGACGCACTTTCCGAGGTACTTGCCGAGATTTTCCGCGCCGAGAAGCTTGACGTTATCGGACGGCCGCGCGTAGAAGCCTTGAAGCTTGCTCCGGAAAATCCGGCCGAGTTTAAGGTGACGCTTTCACTGTATCCGGAACTCACGCTTCCCGATTACAAGAAAATAGCCGCCGTCCATAACGGGAAAAAGGTGGAGCCGACGCACGTTGATGAGAAAGAAATAGACACCGTTATTTCTGAAATAAAAAAACAGCACGAAGCCGCCACGAACGTGAACGATTTCGCCGTCACGGATGAAACGGTGAAAGAATTGGGGGCGTTCAACACCGTCGCGGAGTTCAGAGCGAAAGTGAAGGAGGGACTCCTCTCGCATACAGAAACAAAAGGCAAAGAGAAACGCCGTGCCGAACTTTTGGATGCGCTCACGGAAAAAAGCAAAGGCGACATCCCCGAAGTGATGATTGCAAGCGAGCTTGCGCGTATGGAAAGCGAACTGCGTGCCGAGATTGAGCGCGTGGGCGGTTCGTTTGACGCGTATCTGAAGGAGATTAAGAAAAACGCGGACGCGCTAAAGAAGGAGTGGGGAAAAGACGCCGAGCGCCGTGCCCGTCTTCAGCTCACGCTTTTCCAAATCGCCCGCGCCGAGAAATTGACCGCGCCGGAAAAAGAAGTGGAGGAGGAAGTGAAACATCTTCTTGAACACTACAAGAACGCGTCGCCCGAAAACGCGCGGAGCTACGTTGAAACGCTTCTCACGAACCAAAAAGTGCTTCAGTTTCTGGAAAATATATAATGCCAATACCGCGAATGAAGAATGCGAATACCGCAAATAATTTGCAGGCCCATTCACCAAGGACTCTTACCTATTTGCAGCATTTGCATTCGGGATTAGCAGTATTCGCATTGTGTGTATGAAAGTATCCGACGCGCTAGTCACAGAACTAGCACGACAGGGGGTGAAGTATATCTTCGGCGTACCGGGGGAAGAAAATCTTGACCTGCTTGATTCCATTTCCCGCTCCCATATTCCGTTTGTCCTGACCCGGCACGAACAGGCGGCCGGTTTTATGGCAGCGACCATAGGGAGACTCACGGGTAAGGCGGGGGTCGCGCTCTCCACTCTGGGGCCCGGGGCCACGAATCTTGCCACCGCGGCCGCGTACGCGACACTTGGCGCGATGCCTGCCATTTTCATTACGGGACAAAAATCAAACGCGTTCCGAAAGCAAGGGGCGTTTCAGATTGTTGATACAGTAGGAATGTTCAAGCCGCTCACCCGCTTTTCAGCTTCAATCGCTTCCGAGAAAATGCTGACACCGCTCCTCAAGAAAGCGTTCGCCGTTGCGGAAGGAGAACGTCCCGGAGCAGTACACCTTGAACTTCCAGAAAATATCGCGGCCATGGATTTCCCAAAGCCGGATAAGACTCCTATTCTCACGCCATTGCCGGTCCCTCCGAATACACACGCGCTCGTGTCCGCCGCAAAAGCGCTTCTTCGTGCGAAGCGCCCTGTTTTGCTTATCGGTATGCGAGCGAATACACCTAGCGTTGCGCGAGAGCTTACTCTCTTTATACAAGAAACGGGGATTCCGTTCGTCACGACACAAATGGGCAAAGGAGTGGTGCGGGAAGACCATCCGCTCTACCTTGGCACGACGGCGGTTACGAGCGGCGATTATGTGCACACGCTTCTTGGTGAAGCGGACACCGTACTGTGTGTCGGCCACGAAACTGTTGAGAAGCCGCCGTTTGTGATTAAAAACGGCAACCCGTTGGTAATACACCTGAATGTTGCACGGGCCGGAAATGAGCCGGTGTATATTCCGCGCATTGAAGTTGTCGGCGATATCGCGACAGGACTTCGGATGCTTAAGGAATCGCTCAAAGGAGAGAATGAATGGGAACAGGGATGGTTTACAAACGGGCAACGGGAAACGGAGACGTGCACAAAAGAAAAATCCTCTTCCCCCCACTTTCCCCTCCTGCCACAACGTATTGTTGCCGACATACGAAGCGCGATGCCCGAAACCGGCATCGTCACGCTTGATAACGGAATGTGCAAACTGTGGTTCGCGCGAAGCTACCGTGCGCTCGGATTGCATACGCTTCTTCTGGATAACGCGCTCGCCACGATGGGAGCGGGTCTCCCTTCGGCGATTGCCGCGAAACTTGTGCATCCGAAGCGAAAAGTCCTCACTGTGTGCGGCGACGGAGGATTTATGATGAGCTCGCAGGAATTAGAAACGGCGGTTCGCCTAAAGCTTGACCTCGTCATTGTCGTCATACGGGACAACGGATTCGGAATGATACAATGGAAACAAGAAGCTGATGGTTTCAAAAAGTTTGGCCTCTCTTACGGTAATCCGGATTTCGCCGCCTACGCGAGAAGTTTCGGCGCGAAAGGGCATCGTGTGACACAAGCGAAAGAATTTCTGCCCTTACTCACAAAGGCGCTCGGAGAAAAAGGCGTTTCACTTATTGACGTTCCGGTGGATTATTCGGAGAATGCGAAGGTGTTTACAAAACTGACAAAAAAACTATAGATTACTTTCTGATTATTCTTTCTCTTTGGTAATTGGATATTTGTTATTGGTTATTTCTAAATCTCTCTTCTTGATTATTGGATATTGATTATTGGTTATTTTTTGATATGTCTTTCATTTCAACAAACCCCGCGACGGGAAACATAATCAGTCGGTTTAAGGAGCACACCAAAAAGGAAACCGAGCTGAAGTTGGCCGCCGCGAAACGTGCGGGGAATGCGTGGCGGACCGTCCCGCTTTTGACTCGCACGCGTTGTGCTATGAAACTTGCGCTTCTCTTGCGGAAACAAAAACACGAACTCGGTCTGCTTGCGACACTTGAAATGGGTAAGCCGATTCGCGCGTCCATAGCAGAGGTGGAGAAATGCGCATGGGCAACCGAGTATTTCGCAGAGAATGCGGAACGGTTCCTCTCACCCGACTACGTGAAAACAGATGCGAGTGAAAGTTTTGTTTCGTTTGAACCACTCGGCATCATCCTTGGCATTATGCCGTGGAACTTCCCCTTCTGGCAGGTGCTCCGCTATGCCGTTCCTGCCCTCCTTTCGGGTAATGCAGCCTTGTTGAAACATGCCTCTACCGTTTCGGGTTGCGCACTCCGCACGGAAGCACTGTTCCGTGAAGCCGGTTTCCCGAAAGGTTTATTCCAAGTCCTTCTCATTGAGATCGCTACTATCCCCGCGGTAATCGCTGACCATCGCATCAGTGCGGTAACCCTCACCGGGAGCGAGCGAGCGGGAAGTATTGTTGCTTCCCTCGCGGGAAAAGCCATCAAGAAAAGTATTTTGGAACTTGGTGGAAGCGACCCGTTTATCGTGCTTGCGGATGCCGACATTGAGACAGCGGCGCATACCGGTGCGCGGGCTCGGCTTCAAAACGCGGGACAGAGTTGTATTGCCGCGAAGCGTTTTATCGTCGCCCGCCAAAAAGAAAAACAATTTACCGAGCTCCTCCGAAGATAGTGTGCGGCGGCAAACGGATAGACCGTGCCGGATATTTTTATGAGCCAACGATACTCACAAACGTGAAACAAGGGATGCCGGTTGTTGATGAGGAGGTATTCGGTCCGGTCGCCGCCGTAATTGCAGTGAGGGACGAGGAAGAGGCTATCAAAGTCGCGAATGACACGCCTTATGGACTCGGTGCGTCGCTCTGGACGAAAAATATCGCGAAGGCAAAGCGTATTATTCCCCGCATTGAATCCGGTTCGGTATTTGTAAATGATATGGTGAAGTCTGACCCACGGCTCCCGTTCGGAGGCGTGAAGAAATCAGGCTACGGTAGAGAACTCTCCGGTTTCGGTCTTCGCGAGTTTACGAACATCAAGACGGTGTATATCAAATAATATAATGCAAATACCGCGAATGAAGAATGCGAATACCGCAAATCGAGATTCTTAATTCGCAGCATTTGCATTCGGGATTAGCAGTATTCGCATTATGTTGCTACGACTGCAGGAGTAAAAGAGAAGTCACCGCCACTGCCGCCGTCTCGGCGCGGAGCGTAGAAAGCCCGAGAGAATACACGGGGATTTTCTGTTCACGAAATAATTCAAGCTCGCGCGCGCTCCAGCCGCCTTCCGGTCCGATAAACGCGCCGAGTTTTTCTTCTTTTTCCCAGTCGGTTTTTCTGAATGGTTCTCCGTGCGGGTCAAACGCCATTGACTTGAAATAGGTATATTCTTTGAACACGTTCTGAAGTTCCATCGGTTCATAAATGGCAGGAAGCGAACCGCGTCCCGACTGTTCAGCCGCCTCTTTGAGAATATCTTTGGCCCGTTCCAGATTAAACTGCTTTATTTCCGAGCGGTCCGCGACAAGAGGACGAATGTGGGATACACCGAGTTCGGTGGCTTTCTCAAGCAACCACTCAAATCGGTCTCGTCTGATAAGCGCGGTAAATAGAAAGAATTCCCGAGCGGGAACCACGTTATTTTTGATTGATTCCCGCACTACACAGATGGCTTCCTTTCTATCAAGTGACGCGAGTTCGCAACGGTGGTCCAGACCGAACCCGTCAAACAATATCACTTCGTTCCCCGTCTTCAGCCGCAAGACGTTCCGCCACTGATGAAGCATTTTTTCATCCGTAATCACGAGACGGTCGCGTCCACCCTCCGGCGGAGCAATTCGTTCTTCCATAAAAAATCTATGGAGTCTCATGGTTTTTTCTTAATTCCCCCTTAGTAAAGGGGGTGCAACTCGTCTTCGAGTGGGGGATGTCTTCTCCCCTCCTCAGTTGAGGAGGTGAGAAGCGAATACGTGGAGCTTCGCAAGACCTTGAGCGCTCCGTCTTCGGAGAGAGCGAAAGGTGTATAGCTTCTGTAAGAAGGGCCGGTTTGCGAGGCGGGGTGGTGGTGTTACTTACGTAATTTCGGACTGGCTTGTAATTCGTATTGTACCACGCTGTTGATAACTTCCTATACAGAGAAGGCGGAAACAGCGTACAATAGACATATTATTATTTCTCGTTTTAAACGTATATGAGTAAATCACATCTCGTTATAGGTCTTGTGGTGGCGGCCGTGCTGGTCGGCGGAGTCGCCCTCACCCGTCCGTCAGGAATCGCGTCAAACGATTCAAGTCTTGCCGCTTCCGCTACGGCAACGTTAGGAAGCGATATGCAACCAGTGGTCGTGCTATTTAACGGAAGTGGCTTTTCCCCGTCGGTGGTTAAAATCGTCCGAGGCAGGTCACTTGAGTTCTTGAATATCAGCGGGACAGCGCTTCGTATTGCGCCGCTTGCCGACCCCAAGGACGGAAGCAGCGCGGACCTCGGTTTTGCGGCCACAAAATCAATCGGAAAGAACGAATCATTCGGAGTCTCGCTCTCCCAGCCGGGTATTTGGGGATACAAGAACCTCCAAGACCCAGATGTTGTCGGTGTTGTGATTGTGGAATAAAACACGGAAGCGACACAGAACTCATCAAAACCCCCTTCGGCCAACGCCGGAGGGGGTTTTAGTTTGTAAAAAAAGGCCAACCCAAGGTTGGTCCCACACAAGAAACCGGACGGTTTAAGGTCACGTTTTGTCCTTGTCATAGTTATCGAGAAATTCCTCGCTTTTCTTCCGTGAAAAGACAACGACCGTGAAGATAACGAAGACGCACAATATGAGGACCCGACCGTCGGAGTCCCGCTTGTGATAGATTGCCGTCGCGATACCGCCGGCAACGAGGCCCATCACAGTCCAGATACACACCCCCCACAGGAGTGCTTTCCGCATCGGCGGAGGAAACTCTTCATTAGGTTTATTCATAACAGGAAACGGGAATAGACTGCGGTTTTGGTTGAGAACATTCGCCTCCACAGTATAATAATTCCTTTGTTTGTCAATTCGAGTTTTCTCTGGTATCCTTTCTTTGTCTTATTCATAAATCATGAATCTTAAATCATAAATCAACTTCTATGAACATCCTCATCCCCACCGTCATTGAGAAGACCACCTATGGCGAACGCGCCTACGACATCTACTCGCGCCTTCTCAAAGAGAACATTATTTTCCTCGGCGGACCGATTGACGACCATGTCGCGAACATCACGATTGCCCAGCTTCTCTTCTTGCAGAACGAGGACTCAAAGAAGGAGGTAAATATCTACATCAACTCCCCCGGTGGCTCGGTAAGTGCCACCCTCGCCATCATTGATACGATGAACCACATCAAAAATGATGTGGCGACGACCTGCGTAGGTATCGCCGCTTCGGGCGCCGCGATGGTGCTCTCGGCCGGCAAGAAAGGCAAGCGCTATATCCTCCCGAACGCCGAAGTGATGATTCATCAGCCGCTCGGCGGCGTGGAAGGTCAGGCGACCGACATCGCGATTACCGCGAGGCACATTCTCCAAACCAAAGAGAAGCTGAATAAAATGCTCGCCCAAAACTGTGGCAAGCCCCTCGCCCAGATTGAGAAGGACGTGGAGCGCGACTTCTTTATGACCGCCGACGAGGCCAAGAAGTACGGCATTGTGGATAAAGTCATTCAAGTCATCCAGTAGACACTTTTTTATTCTCCCTTTGTTAAAGGGAGCGCTTGCCTTCTGAGGCAAGAAGGGGTTTCAAAATCCTCCGCCCTATCGGGCACCTCCTTTAAAAAGGAGGAATGTAAGGGTTGGACTTTTTCCATTCGTTCTTGTATATTTAAAGCATTAAAAATTGTTATTCAAGGTTTCATTTTTATCTGCCTGTCTTCCCTTCACGACCACTAGAATCAAGCTTATGGGACTTCAAAAACTCATTCGTATAGGGACGAAATACGCATAAAAGCGGAATCTATTTAAATGTATGTCAGTAAACGTGGTGCTCCTTGCGAGCGCCGCGGGCATCATCGGAATCGCACTTGGCTACTATCTTCGGCTGATCATTTCGCTTGGTAAGCGAGGCTCAATGGAGCTCCAGATCAAGTCGATGGAACTTGCCGCGACGGAGGAAGCGAAGAAAATCACGCTCCACGCGCAGGAAGAAGCGGCCAAAGTGCTTCACGAAGCCCGCGGTGAACAGAAGGAAAAAGAAGATAAAATCAAGAAAACCGAAGAACGTCTTATCAAAAAGGAAGACCTGCTGGATAAGCGGCAGACCGACATTGATAAGGAGGTGGAAGACATCAAGCAGAAAATCGCGGAGGTAAAGCGGGTCAAGGAAAAAGTAGACGCGATGGAGCAGAGCAAACGCTTCGAGCTTGAGAAAATCGCGCACCTTTCGGAAGAAGAAGCCAAAGCTCAACTCTTTGCCACGTTTGAGAAGAAATACGAGGAGGACATCTTGATGCGTATGCAGAAACTTGAACGTTCCGGAGAGGAACGTTTGGAAAAGCGCGCGCAGGAAATACTTACGACCGCCATTCAACGCCTCGGCAACAGCGTTTCGCCCGATATTTTGACGACCACCGTCAACATCCCGAACGATGAAATCAAGGGCAAAATTATCGGCAAAGAAGGCCGCAACATCAAGGCATTTGAACGCGTCACGGGTGTTGAAGTGATTGTTGACGATACGCCGGGAACCATTACGATTTCGTCATTTGACCCGATTCGCCGCCAAATCGCCCGCATCGCGCTTGAGAACCTTATCTTGGACGGCCGTATTCAACCTGCCAAAATTGAAGGTATCGTTGAGAAGGCCCAGCAAGACATCAATAAAATCATCAAGGAGAAAGGCCAGCAAGCCGCGTACGAATGTGGAGTCATCAACCTTCCTCCGCAAGTTGTCGCCATACTGGGACGTCTGCACTTCCGCACGAGTTACGGGCAGAATGTCCTGCAGCACTCCATTGAGATGTCACATATTGCCGGAATGATTGCAGAAGAACTCAAGGCCAACGTGGCGATTGCCAAAGCGGGAGCACTCCTCCACGACCTCGGCAAAGCGGTTGACCATGAAGTACAAGGCACGCATGTGGAAATCGGCCGCAGAATTATGCAGAAATTCGGTGTTGACCCGCTTGTTATCAAGGCGATGGAGGCGCACCACGGCGAATATCCGTACGAAACCCTAGAATCCTACATGCCTTGCAAGCCGGCCGTGAGATTCGCATTTTCGTCAAACCCGAGGAAATGGGCGACCTACAAGCGAAAGAACTCGCGCGAAACGTAGCTGACCGCGTTGAAAAAGAGCTTAAATATCCGGGGGAAATTAAAGTGAACGTGATTCGGGAACTCCGGACGATTGAATACGCAAGATAAGCATACGAAAATACGAATTAAAGTCCAACGAATTGCTACGAATAAGAAAAGAAGTTGTCTTCCTCCCCTCCCACCCCTCCTTTCCAAGGAGGGGTGTTTCGTCTTCGAAACGGGGTGGTAGTGTTTCTTATTCTCCCTTTGTAAAAGGGAGCAGCGGAGTAGTCGTAGACTGACGAAGTCGAGGGATTTTGTTTCCCCATCTCCCTTAACAAAGGGAGTACCCGAGTCTTCGAGGTGGAGGGTTGTTTCTCCAAAATAAAAGCGCGGACAACTGCTTGCCTCGCGCTTTTTGCCTATTACATCTATCTCTACGCAACAAAACATATTTCTGTCAATGTTTGTAACGCTATTGCACCGAAAACGGCCTCCTATATAATGATTCAGTAGTTCCATTATTATTTATCAACTAGTAGGTCGAGATATTAACAATTCTTAATACTAACTGTGCACTGGGTGTGTGAATGTCTGTATCTTATTCGCAGGTATTCGCAGATTCGTCCCATTCGCAGATTGGTACTTATTTTATGAACAAACAAGGCATTGTAGTGGCGGTCCACGTCGTCCTTGGCGGCACGAAAGTGCAGGCGGAGCAGGCGGTAGACAAAGTACTTGAGTCAATCGTCGCCACACTGAAGACGGGTGAAGAGGTTTCAATCGCCGGTCTCGGCATCTTCTCGGTCAAACAGCGTGCGGCCCGTCAGGCAAGGAACCCCCGCACCGGCGAAATGGTGCAGGTAGCCGCTATGAAAGTTCCGAAATTCCGCGCCGCGAAGGCACTCAAAGACGCCGTGAAGTGACAGAAAACAAGGAGCAACGCGACTATGTTTTCTGTCATCCCGCACCGGAGTAGTAGCGGAGTAGTCGTAGACTAGATGTGGGATCCAGAACCCCACAAAACCCGCCACTCGGCGGGTTTTGTGTTGGTCTTATTCTCCCTTTGTAAAAGGGAGCACTGCCATCTTCGGCAGGAGGGATTTACTTCTCCAGCCTCTTATTCTCCATCTGCTTCAAATAATTCTTCTTGGAAACCACGGATTGCCCGAGTCTGTCTTCAAGTTTCTTTCTCGCTCCTCCCGCAATATCGCCTCCCGCTTTGGCATCGCTCCGGAGTTTCGGTACACCCGTTGAATCCTCCACGCGGTGAATCTCGGTTGTCGCACGCTCACCCAACATGTTAAAGATGAGCTCAAAGTCAGTCATATGGTCCCGCAAATTTTCCCTCCGCAATCCTTTCAATTTCTTAAATGACTACCGAGTTAGCACAGAAAACGGAGTTTCCGCGAGACTTTCTGTCATCCTCGCGTATGCGGGGATCCAGAATATGGCTCTATTTCAACAAGCTTTTGAGATTTCGGCTGTCAGGATTTCATAATCTTGACGGTCTCTCGCTCCCCGGTTTTTCCACTCATCAGTCAGCTCTTCCCGAATCACAATTCCGCGCATTCGTTTCTCTATCCAATCTTCGCTATATCCTTTCAGCTTGTACAGCATTCGGGTCCGCTTAGTCGCCAATTCAGGATTTTCTATCTCCTGTACTCGCTCATACCCAACTTTCGCCAGCCACCTCTTAAACGGCTCGGCTTTCGGTGACGGGATGGATTGCACTATGCGGAAGAGGCCTTCGGTCGTAGCACAGTCGGTTTCATAGTTCTTTCCATCGGAAGCTTCCAATTTCAGTTGGTGACAAAATGTCACCAACTCACTTCCCTCTTCGCGTAGCCTTTGAGCAAGTTTATTCCAGTATTTCCTTGCGGTTAAATCGTCTGACTGATCGGTTAGAACAGCCACCGCGTCCACGACCGAAAACCACCACTCACCGTGATGAAGCGTCTTCCGCACTCTCGCCCCCTTAAACAACACAATCTTTGTAGTTTCCGCATCGGTCATAACGCATAAATTGTAGCACGGCTTCTTTCTTCCTCCCCTCCTTTCCAAGGTGAGAAGCGAATACGTGGAGCTTCGCAAGACCTTGAGCGCTCCGTCTTCGGAGAGAGCGAAAGGTGTATAGCTTCTGTAAGAAGGGGATTGAGGGGTGGTAGTCTTTTCGTCCCTCTCCCTCTTGTCATTCCCGAGAAATCGGGAATCCAGAAAAAATTGAATCCGCACAAAAAATTTGCTATACTTTTGGTATGATTACCAATACGAAAAACAAAACCACAGCAGCAGGATTGCTGGCTCGCCTTACTAAATCTAGCGCCAAACTTCCGGCAAGCTGGACGAAGGCGCGGGGTATGCTCCAAAACCAAAAACAGATTCGCGCCTTAGAAAAACATGTAAAAAAAGTCCGTGCTGAATGGAGATAACGGGCACATACGCAAATGACGCTCGATACCAATATCATTATTGCCTACTTGAAGGGTGAGGAAGAGGTCGCGTCTTTTGTTGATGCAACAAAGAAGCAAGGACTTTTATTTCTCCCTGCAACAGTTGAAGGGGAATTTTTGTCTTTTTCGGAATGGACTCCGGAACAACGCCACGGTATGGAAAAATTCCTTGAAGAGAACTTTTTGTTCGTCCCGCTCGACCGGCCGATTACTCGTCTTGCCGCACAGATCAGAACAAAAGCAAAAATCGCATTTGCCGACGCGACTATCGCCGCCACCGCGCTGTTCACCAATACCCCCCTCCTCACCAGAAACGTCCGCGACTTCAAGAAGATCGACTCTCTCCAACTCATCTCGCTCTAGTCGTCTTCTCTTATTCTCCCGTTATAAAAAGGAGCACTCCGACTTCAGTCGGAGGAGGGATTTTATCTTTTCGGACTGTCATTCCCGAATCATGGGGAATCCAGCCAAACAAAAACCCCGCAGCCGCGTAAGCGAACTGCGAGGTGACGGAGTCTTTAAGTGTACATTTCCGGAAACTTGTTATCGGTCAAACGGCATCAACCGATTGACCACTCTCGCGAGTAACTTCCCAATTCCTTTCCGAGGCACTGGAAACAAGGGTCGTGTCGGACATAATCCGAAAGGTGCAAGTGTCCCGATAATCAGTAGATACACAAAATTTGAAAGCCAGCGTTCCTTCCAATCAGGATGTGTTTCTTTTGATCCCAACATCGTGTAATCAAGCCGTGTCAAAAGCGACGCATCTTCAAGAAATGCCTGCGCTTCTAGTTCCCGCGCTACGACTTCTCCTTTTTTTGGAATGTATCCCGTTTCCTTTGGCCATCGGCCGCTCGGAGTCATTGATCTGCCCAAATAGGGCCGGATTACGGCTCCCTGAAACGCTTTCCGGAAGGAAAACAAAAGATGTCGCAACAGTGCTAACGGCCTGTCTTTCTGAAGCCCGATTACCATCAGTAACTCAACCGTAATCCCAACACTCAACACAATAGCCGTTACTGTTTCAATTTCCGCAAGCACGTTATGAGTCTTGTGTTCCCTTTTCCACGTCTCTTCATCGGCTCCATCAACTCCAAACGCGATGATGCGCACTCCATATCGGTATAGCCGAGCCGGTAATTTCGGGTCCCTTCTGCAAGCCAAAAACATATATTTTGATGTTGCGAGACATCGTATGTGCGGTGTGATGCCGAACCTTAAAGCGGCACTCCAAATATCTTTGAGCCGCTCTTCAAGCTCTACCACGGTCTGGAGTGCGTCCAGATTTGAGAGATATACCTTCAACTCAGAGTGCCCGACGCTCTTAAGATACCGGCAAATATATTCTAGCTCATCCCGAAGAGATGCCGTGGTCCGATATTTCTCTTTAGTGTCTTTAAGCGCCGCGCAAAAGCCGCAGTTAAATCCACAACCGTCACTCAAGAACAAAGCGAACTCGGCGGTGAGATATTGGCGTCGACTTTCTTCGGTGAGCCACTTAAGCATTGATACCATTGAGGTATCGAACGGCGATTGGAGCGCAGAGAGGCCAAGATTTCTTTTGATTTCTTCGTCCCCTCTCGCCTGTACAACCTCTCCCAATCCGCTAAACCACTTTTTGAAGTCACCGTGTCGAAGCCTGGCAACTCCTTCACCGCCGACAAGAACTGGCTGTAAGAAGTTGTGCCTACGCAGCCACTTGATATAACCGACGACGGTATCGATGTACGGAGGACCTAGGACCGAAAATCCAATCTCGTCTGTATTGATGAGAGCGGTAATAACCGCATCCGAATCGATTTCTATGAGATTCAAATCGAAAAAAGATACACCAACTCCGGCCTGCATCAATCGACTCCCTAGATTCATTAGTCCACCCGGAAGATATACTTGGCTTTTGCCGTATGGATACCGTGGCTGAAATAATACAATTTTCATAGGACTTCCCCTTCTGTTTGGTTGAATTTGACTTTCTACAAAGATTATATCGTAATACGGTATCTTCTGTCAAAGCTAATCGTTAGTGAGAATGAGTATTAAAGCCTTATTTTGCAATAGTATTTAGCATATTAGGCGTATTTCTGTGGAAGAGGATTGACACAAAGAGTGGTTGGAAGTACGCTAATCTTATTCTCCCTTTCTTAAAGGGAGCACTGCCATCTTAGGCAGGAGGGATTTACAACCACCCCTCAATCCCCTCCTTAGAAAGGAGGGGAGGAAATCCCTCCCCCTAACAGGTACTCCCTTTTACAAAGGGAGAATTGGAGACAACACACATGAACGACCAAAACAAAGAACTCCCCACCACCCTTCACACGCTAGGGTTCAGCGAAAAAGAAGCGATAGTTTATATTGCTTTGCTGGAATTGGGACACGGTACGGTAACCGAAATCGCCCGCAAAGCGGGCATTAACCGCACGACCGGCTATGACATTTTGGATTCGCTCGTCAGTAAAGGTATCGTAAACGCGACGGGCAAGGAGCCGAAGCAGGAATTTGCCGCCGAACCTCCGGAAGCGGTCATTATGTATTTGAAACGCGGAGCTGAACTCGCGAAAGAACGTATTGAGAAAGCAGGGACATTACTTCCCCAACTTCGTTCGGTCCATGCGGCACAGAATCGTCCGAGGATAAAATTTTATGAGGGTACAGATGGCTTGAAGCTTTCCCAAACTATTTCAAACGGCGTGCGGAGAAAGGTATCTCTATCCGCGCTATTTTCCCGATGAATACTGCAGGAATGGCTCGTGCGGCGTTTGACGAGGAGGAAAGGCGTGAAGTCGCGTTCGTCCCGTCGGATAAATATTATTTTTCTCCCGAAATCAATATCTACGACAACAAAGTGATGATAGCGTCATGGAAAGAAAAACTGGGTGTGAGCATAGAAAGCGCGGAAATCGCCGACGCCATGAAAAAGATTTTTGAACTCGCCTGGGCGGAGGCGAAACGATTGGATAAGACATTGCGTTCCTGAAAAGAGTCCCCCGAGGGGGACTCTTTTCTAAAATGTGCGGGATGCCGGAATCGAACCGGCACGACGAACTTGGAAGGTTCGCGTTCTACCATTAAACCAATCCCGCGATGGTCCGAATCGTAGCAGAAAAAACACATCTGGGCAATTTCCATTTTTTAGCATTTGCCGACGGCCGTCGGCAAATGCTAAAAAAGAACACTTCGGATTTTCCCATTCGTCAGATACGGAGAGGTTTAGTATAATCCAATCCTATGCTGTTTTTTGCTCGTCTCTGTATCTATGTTCTAGGGGGCGTCGCCTTGCTGTGGGCGGTGGCGACCGAGACACTCGCTCCAAAGACAGTAGCCAAGCCGAACGTGGAAGTAGCCGAAACGGATGCGACTTCTTCACCTGTCACAGCAGATACACCGGCGGCACTCGCCACACAAGAGATTCCCACTCTGGTAAAAACGACCCCGGCAACACCGGACACACCGAAAGAAACCAAGACAATTCCTTTACCGAAGAAACCTTTGACACCGGTCACCAAAACCGCTCGTAAATATTCTCTGCACGTCAAAACGCGGAGGTTCATTTAATCCGATATCGGGAAGCGGTATTTTCGTAGACCCGCGCGGGGTCATACTCACCAACGCGCATGTGGGCCAGTATTTCTTGCTGAAAGATTATCTGACTCCGGATTTCCTGGACTGTATCATCCGTACCGGTGAGCCCGCGCACAATCGGTACAAGGCGCGACTACTCTATATCTCTCCGGCGTGGGTAGCGACGAACGCGAAAAAAATCAATCTGTCCGAACCGTTGGGAACCGGAGAAAATGATTTCGCCTTGCTTCTCATAACAGGGACGACACTCGCAGATATGCCGTTGCCGGAAGCATTTCCATTTTTGCCGACGGATAGTGATGATTCCGTTTTACAAAAGCCGATAGAGGTACTCGTGGCGGGATATCCGGCGGGGCTGCTTGGTGGTATCAATATCCAGAGAGACCTGTATCCGAGCTCGGCGGTGGTGTACACAGGGAACGTGTACAGTTTTGACGAGGGAACATCCGATATCTTTTCAATCGGTAGTTCAGTGGTCGCGCAACAGGGCTCAAGCGGTGGAGCCGTGGTGAGTAAAGTAGGAAAACTCATCGGTCTCATTGCGACTGCTTCAATGGGACGCACGACGGGAGAGCGTGATTTGAACGCTCTCACGATGAGTCACCTCAACGCCAGTTTCAAAACACATACGGGAGACGACCTTGCTTCACTCTTCAGAGCAGGAGACCTTCATGCCAGCGCGGATAGCTTCAACGAAAAAATCGCGCCGATACTTAAGAAAGTGCTTGAAGGCGCGCTGGCGGGAGAGTAGCCGTTGCTTCAAGAAAGCGGATGGGTAGATAGCGCAATTAAGCGCTCCATATCGTCTTCTTTCGCGGCATCCTGCGAGCGGATGAAACCGCACCGTGCGCATGTATGTGCGATTCGGTAGATACCAGAGAAAACGCCAACACCCTGTGGCTCCATCGCTCCCCCGCAGAGGGAAGCGCGGTCTCCCGGGTTAACATCCACATGTTTACTCCACAAGCACTTCGGACAGTGATTCGTATAGCCGTTGCCCGTTACACGGGTAGTGCAGTGGTCGCAGGTAAAATCTTCTTTTGTTCTGGTAAACCGTTTCATAAGGGTCTTAATTCTCCCTTTTAAAAGGGAGCACTTGAGTCTTCGAAAGGAGGGATTTAAATCCTCCGCCCTAACGGGCACCTCCTTTAGGAAAGCGGTAGTAGTCGTAGACTAGAGGAATAAGAACTACGCCAGCTTAAACCCATTTCCCTTTTTCTTCAAGAAACCTTCGCCGGCCAACTCGGATATAATATCCGCCACCGAATGAACAGAGGCATACTGTTTGAAATCGTCCGCCTTCACCGTTCCCTTTTCAGTTGCCAATCTAAGAATCGCTCCGCGCACTTGCCTGCGCGACCCGATGAACACAGACTGCTTCGTGTAGTGTGTACTTCGCGTATTCAAATTTCCCGTTGTTTTCTTCAACATCGCTCCATAGTCCATCAGTGCGTTATACCAGTCTCTTGTAGACACTCCAACATTCTTGAGAATGTTGGAGTGTTCTCTTCTCCTCTCCCCCTCCCCTCCTGCCCGAGGAGGGGTGCCGAGGCCGCGAGGCAGGGTGGTGGGAGCAAGGGGGAGAATTGAAGAGGGGGTAGGTAACGTCCGCTCAACCACTTTTAAAATCTCCTCGTCTTTTACTTTTTTCTTCCCCTTAAAAAAGAAATGCAGATACACCGTTCTGATATTCGTCTCAATAAACGCGGACGGAATCCCGAACGCAAATGCACAGACTGCGCCCGCCGTGTACGGCCCGACTCCGGGAAGCGCGTCTATCGTTTCAATCGTCTTTGGAAATACTCCTCCATATTCTTTCACAATCATTTCCGCGGAACGTTTCAAATTGAGCACCCGCCGATTGTAGCCGAGTCCTTGCCAGAGTTTCAGTACCTCGCTTACCTTTGCGCTCGCAAGCGATTCGGGAGTGGGAAACCGCTTCATCCATCTGTTGAAAAACGGAACGACCCGTTCCGCTTGCGTTTGCTGAAGCATTATTTCCGACACCAAAATCGCGTAGGGGTCTCTCGTTTCCCGCCACGGAAAATCCCGTCGGTGCTCCCGATAGAAGTTGAGGATAGTTTGCTGGAAAGTCATACTAGTTTTTTGGGTAGGTCTCACCTCGCCATTCTAACGTGCCATTCATTTCGCGCAACGAAAACCGCCCCGATGTTGTCGGGGCGGTGAGTGTCACTGTCGCGGAACCTCAGTGTGTTGCGGAGGCACCACGGGAGGAGGTATTGGTTGGGGCGAAGAAGTAATCGCTGGTTGCGGAGTAGTCGTAGACTGCGGAGCGGACGCCGACGTCGGTGTTTGTGGAAGTACCGACGGCATAACGGGTGGGACAATCCCTGCTGACGCATTGTGCCTCACATGCCTCCAAATGTACCAACCGACAAACATGGCGATGAGGAGACAGAGAAACGCGAGCGTCACGTTGAGCAATAGTTTGTTGCGCTCGGTGAACGGGACGACGGAGCCGGCGGGCACGATATACTCGGAGTTCTCGCGCTCACTTCCGAGCGTCGCTTCGGGAAGCGACGTCGTCTCCAGATATTCAAAGTAGCGCGAGAGGTCGTAGCGAGGAGTGAATGCTTTCGGGTTGCCGTAATAGAGTGTGTACGCCTTTTGCGGAGTAGCCTCAAACACAACCGTGCGGATAATGTGTGTCACTTCCACGTGATTCGCGACCGTGAGTGGCACATCATCAAAGTTTTGAATGCTCACCTTGTAGAAGCGATAGGTTGATTCCGGATATTCAATGGCTGAATTTCCTCCGGTAAATCTCTGGGTATTAATCTGCGAGAGATGTCCTTGTCCGATTCGCGTCCACGTCTTCGCGTCCGCGCTTCCGAAGAGATACGCGGTTCGGCTGAAATTCCCTTCTTCTTCCAGTGAGAGTGTGAGCCGGTGCGTCGGGATATTTCCGGCACCAAGGTCAACGATGACTTCTGTCGTTTGTGTCTCTTTTTCCTGAAGGACATCAGCAGGAAGCGTTTCGGTTTCTTCCTTGGCAGAACTAATCTCGTAGCGATACACGCTCCCCGAAACGAGCGAAAGTGCGCCCTCGGGGCCGCTCTCCACGACGACCCGAAGGTAACGGGAACTACTTTGTGGATACGCGACTTCGCCCGAATCCGTACTGAACGTGGTCTGCGGGTCGGTGAATTTAAAAATATATCCTTTATCGGTTAACAGACTCCAGCCGGAAGAACCGTGGGATAAAAGTGACGGTGCGGCATAGACACTCACCTGCCGCTTATAGTTCAAGGAACCGGTATCAATATGCAATTTGTTGTGAAGCGCTCCGCTCTGCCCGAGGTCAAGAATGAACTGCAGTCGGCCAATACCGTCAACCGACGCATCCAGAACTTGTGAAGCGGTATACTGCGAGCGCACCTCTGCGGTTTCCACGGAAAACTGGTAAGGAACTTCCCGCGCGCCTTGCTGGGATAAGTAAAAGGGCGAAAAGTAAAAAATATCGTTTCATGTGACTTTTCTATCATCCTCGCGACGTAGTAGCAACGAAGTAAGCCTGTAGTCGTAGACTATCGTAGACTAAGGCGGGGATCCAGGAATGACTGAACCCTGGATTCCCGTTTCCACGGGAATGACATACTTGATAAGAATAATCCTATAAAACTTCTTGTAATCGGTGACGAAACTTGGCGTACGCGAACGAGACAAGAAGCGCGATAACACCGAAGCTGATGGACGAAATAATTCGGTACACTTCTCCAAGCGCCCACACATCAACAAGGACCTTAAACGCCGTGACGAAGAGAAGCGCGAGTCCGAGGAGACGCATCAGACGTCGTTTCGCACCAAATCCGATTGCGGTGAGTATGACCGCGTAAAGTGCCCACGCGATTGAGACGACGGTGTTACGACGATTTCGAGTGGATTGTTGCTCTTCGTAGTAAGAAGTTTCTTTTTGTCGGAACTCATTCTGCGCACGCTCGCTAAGCTCCCCACCACCGTTAGCGTTGAAATCAAACCGCGCACTGTTAAGCTGTCGGTCTTTGCTCGCAATCACCTTCTCATAGTGCGCGTTAATATCCGCAGTGAGGATAAAGAGCGAGAGAAGATTCGCGATAACAAAGAAAACGATGGCTCCTTCTTTTCTTCCTTTGTCGTCTCCATCACCGAGATGCTGTATGAACATACAGCCGGTGAAGTAGGCGACGATAATCGCGACGAGCACGAGGAAGAACCGCGAGTTGAACACCGGAAGGTAGGTACTGATATCTGGTATGTATATATCAAACGTGAAAAGTCTTACGAGGCCAATGCCGAAGACAATAAGTCCAAACACATTCATACTGTGGCGTCGTACAATACTTCCCATACCCACAAGAAGTGCGGACTCAACAAGCCATGCGAGCGTAATCCATTTTCCCGAAAACTGAATGGGCATCGCAAGCGTCAAGAAAACAATAGCGATGCCGGGAAGGTACAGATTGAGTATCTTGTCTTCCGAGTTCATTTCGTAAGCAATAAAGGCAATGCCGAAATAGAGAACGGCGAGGAAGAACATAAAGAAGCCCATCACACCGTGATAGAGAGGATTAAGAAGCGTGTAAGCGCCGAGCGCGTAGCAGGCCGCGGTGCAGGTGATAAGGAAAAGGTCTTCACTTCTTGATTGTTTCTTCCAAAGCACGTTGTGTATGATGCCGGCGATAAGGTAGATGATGACGAAGAAGAGTGTGAGTACAAAGAAAACCTTAAACAGGTCCGCGGAAGTGTAAAAACGCTCATACCACCCGAACGACAGGAGCGCTGTCCCGATGAAACCAAGGATATTCAGCCGATTCCACTTCTTGAAAATAGCGACGCACAAAATACCAATATCAAGCACGGCAAGGTAACTCATAAGACCTCCGAAGTTATTCTCTCCGGTAGAAAGGAGAAGTGGCGTGGCGAAACCGCCGACAATACCGAGCACCGCGAGTTGTTGCGTCCCGCCGATGACCGAGAGTGTCACCGAAAGCGCGGTCACGAAAAACATAAGCACCATCGCGATTTCCTGCCCGATGAAATGGTAGAATGCGAATGCCGCGAAAATGGAAAGATACAAAATCGCGATACCACCTCCCGTGACAATGTCTGAATAGACGAGATACTTCTTGCGGAGAAACTGTCCGACCACCACGAGCGCGGTCCCGCCAATAACGCCGAGCATCACCCGACCCATCGAACCAATAAGGTTGTTATCAAATGCCCATTTGAGGAAGAAGGACACGCCAAGCACAATCGCAGCGACGCCAATTTTCCCGAGCCACTGACCTCCCTTCTCTTCCCCGTCCACTTTTGTTTTAAAAGCGTCATCGGTTGTGAGCACCTGCTCAAGTGGACCCGCTGGAGCCGGGGCCTGTGGTACCGGCACGCTTTCCGGAGAGAATGAAGAAGCGATATCGGCAAGCGACGGCACTGTTGCCGACGAGGACGAGCGCGCGGGGTCTCTTTTTTCCGCTTTATCAAGACGGGAAGAGAGGCGGTTTATCTTTGAGTTCAGATAGATAACCGCGACTGCAAACACGACGACCCAAAATAGAGAAAATCCACCGTAGTACATAGGAGCGAAATTAACTGACTATCTCTAAAGTATACCCTCTCTGTTTGAAATTGGGTACAAAAGGTAAACACAAGGCCTTCCGATTATTATCGGAAGGCCTGTCTCTAAAATGCGGTTTGGAGTGGAATCGCCGCAGCAGCAACTTGCAGATGTACTACAAGCTCGCCCGCGACCGAGAGCACCGACAATGTCAGTTGCTCCAGCGCACTCCAAATCTCCGGTGCCAGTATCCGGAGGACAATGATGGCGACTCCTAATCCGAGCGCGTGTAAAAGTGCCATAGTTGTTACGCTAGGCTCATAATTACAAGGGGGGAGAAGGTGTCCGACAAGACCGCCTTCCCTCGTAGAAAATCAATGGGATTTTCCATACGAGGTGGCAAGAGGCTCCAAAAATATATAGTACCATTTTCCTCCCCAAAAATCAACTTTTATTTCCGTAACCCCTCACACTCTTAACATCCCCCTTATCAAAGGGGGCGGACGCATTCTTATGCGCCGGGGGATGTTACCGAACACCCCTCCTCGCCAAAGAGGCGCGTGCTCCCCTTGCTAGGGGAGATACAGACGAGCGTGAGGGCTTACTTATTTCCGTAACTCTCCACACCCTCTGTCATTTTCTGTCATTCCTGTGAAGGCAGGAATCCAGACTCTGCTTGATTCTTCCTGGATTCCAGCATAGTCTACGATAGTCTACGACTACAGGCTTACTTCGCTACTGCTACGTCGCTGGAATGACAAACGGGATAGAAAGATGCATCAGGAAATAAGGGTTTTTCGGGAGGTGTGGACAGTTATTTATTTCCCCTTGCGCCTCGACTCCTCTTTACTTAGGTGAAGTGCATCTGGGGCGTAGCGAGTAGAGACGCACCGTTATTTATTGGTGTATTGGTGGAGGAGAGAGGCAACGAGCGTCTGATACGGCAGTCCTTTTTCGGCCGCCTTAACCTTGAGTTTGTGAAGCGTTCGCTCGGACAGCCGGATGTTGATGTTTTTGGTCCGCTTTGAATCAGCACGGGCATAGGAGACATAGCGCGCTATCTCCTGCTTTACATTCGGCACGGGTTTGAAGTCGCTCGCCTCGATAGCATCAAGCAGTTCCTGTTCCTCTTTATCTAATTCGTAGTATTTCATGGCTTTTTCTTATTTTTTAAATACTTTTTGGTTGCTTTGCGGCTCGGAATGACGGTTTTGAAAAATATCTTTTCTTCGTCTTCTACGAACGGCACAACGTAGACGTATCCATTTATCTCTACAAAAAATACTTTTTGCGCGGGATATCGAGTCGTGTTGGGGTTTGGTATCACGCCAATAAGCTTCCCTGCCTCCAACGCCGCTTTAACATCCTCAAAACAGACCTCACGCTCCTGTTTCAGCCATTCGTTCTTATCGGGATTCCAGTCGTAGTATTTCATTGTCCTTATTATAGACAATGTATACGACATGTCAATATCTTACTCGACTGTCATTCCCGCGCAGGCGGGAATCCAGTCTAAATTAAATCGAGCAACGTATCTTTTTCAATCCGACTCTGATACGTCTTCCCAAACCGCACGAGTGTGGAGTTGAGTTTGCGCCAACACGTCCGAGGAAACAGTGCGAGCAAATCCTGTTCAATCTTGTCGGGGTCGGTGTGTTTCGTCCACCCGAGTTTTTGCGAAATATAGGAAACATGCGTATCCACGCCGATGGCATCGGCGCCATACTCCGCGAGAAACACATTGGCAGTCTTACGCCCTACACCCGAAAGCAAAATTAATTTTTCAAGTTCGTGCGGAGGCTTCCCTGCATACTGCTTCAGAAGTTCGCCCGCGAGAGAAATCACATACTTCGTTTTGTTTTGAAAGAAATTCACCGGCCCGATAATTCGCGCGATATCTTTCGGATTTGCCTTGGAAAGTTCCACAAGTGTTGGAAACTCTACGAACAAATTTTCCGCCACAATGACCGTCACCTCGTCGCGCGTCCGCGCGGACATCAGTATCGCGATAAGCGTCTGCCACTCTTCCCGCCACCCTTCCGCCGCAAGTCGCATTTTTTTGACGCTCCCGAGCCGCCCAAGTTCCTTCAGTTGTCGTATTGCTGTGGTTTGATTCATATTTCTGCCTAACAACATTCTCACATTCTGCAGAATGTGAGAATGTTGTTTACCCGTACAATTACGGATGTGTGCCTATCTCAACAAAGACAACTGTTTCCGCGTCTTGAAATTCGTATAACGCACGCCAATTGCCGGTGATATTGATACTCCATTTCCCCAGTCGGTCGCCTGTGAGCGCATGGTTGCGGAGAAGCGGATGCTTCGGCTCCTTTGCAAACAGCTCCAGCCGTTCATCACAACGGGAACGAAGGGATGCCGGCATCTTTGCGTAGCGTTTGAGGAACTGCTGTTTAAACTCTATCCGCATATGAATGGAGATAACGAATAGCGTCCTCCATATTTTCGAATGTCGGCGATACACCCTTTCTCGCCACTACTTCCCGATGTATTCGTTCGAGTCGTCGTTTCACTGCCGGTTTCAGTACTCCTTCCGGCTTGCCGAGCGGTAAGGTATCGCGATTAAGAGAAAAATGCACCTCCTTGTCGCGAATGAAATCTCGCAAGTAGTTGTTAATAACGAGCGAAAGCGGCACGCCGAGCTGTTTCGCCACCTTCTGCGCCTTCACTTTTATATCTCTATCCGCCTTGATATTGATGATGGTCTTCATGTTTGTAATTCGCATGCCCTATTCGCAAGGGTTCTTAACTATATATACCGAGTATATACAATGGATGTATTGTGGTCAAACCTACCCTGTAAACACATATCCTCCATTTACCCCCACACCAACCTGCCGAGGCAGGTTGGTGTGGGGGTGTACTGGGACCACGTTCGGAACGAATGGGCGAGATTGTTGGCGGTAGTAATTTTAGATTTACAGACTAAAATAGTACTCTTTGATTTTCTGTGCCATCAATTTTCGACGCTCGTTAAGGAAGTTTTCGTAGTGTCCGAGCTCCATTTCCTCAAATCCGGTGGGGATACAATTCTGTTTTAAATTTTCGGCGAGAATTTCCTTATCAACAATTCCACCATATTTTAATTCTCCCCCTTTTGTTTGTTTAATAACTTCCACCATGTACTCCTTTGGTGACTTTTTTCCGACCTTGATATTTATTTCCGACTGAGCGTATGCGAAATTTGCAATTTGATTATAGTCACCACGCTGAAGGCCGTTAGCTTTTAGGTACTCTCGCGGGAATAGATGGTGAATATCACCGCGTTGGTCGACCATATTGCCCACAGTAATATCGGTTGAGAGAAAGCCTTTGTCATTCGCTTTGATTTGCGCGGCAAAAAACAGATTTAGGAAGGGATTGCTTACGCTTGCCTTGTCTAACTCCTGAATAAGTTGTGCATTCCAATAAGCGTCTGAGAGTTGCGCGTTTTCAATTGATTGCAATATCTTTTCTGCTCCATCTTTTGAAATTTGTTTTATATCGAAATCAAACTGACTTTCCGGTGAACCTGAATAGCGTTCAGTAAGTAACGACATGACAAACCACTTTGCAATTATTCTCTTTATAGAGTCGCGATTCACGCCCTTCTCACGCAACTTCAAAAAAAGAATGTAGGCGAAGTTGAGAGCGCCACGCGAACTAATGAGGTCTTTGCTCGTAAAACCGGCAGATTTAATGGCCATCAGAAAATCTTTGAAATTAGTTTCGCTCACAAACTCCAAAACAGAGTCGCGCAATTCTTGAAATGACTTATTTACAATATCTTGTTCAAAACTTCGCGTCTCAAAATTGCGACCGGAAAGTAAGCTAACCAGATCAGCCATTTTCCCACGCTCAAACTGCTTAGTGAAACTTACACGCAGAACATCGGAATAATCAGGGTCATATAGGTCGTCATTTTCATTTTTCAGCCAAGCTATTTTTGAAAGGTAAATTGTGTTCTTAAATTCCGTATCGTTTTCACTGATGTGTTTATAGAATTGCGGCTCCCGTGATAAGTGGCAGAAATAATCAATGCACTTTCTGAGATTCACGCCAAAATTATCTTCCTTGTCGTACGACGCAATTTTAGACATAGCGAAGTCTGCTTGACTAAGCGACACGCCACTCTTGTTAATACGTATAAATATACTCGTTACCTCTTCAATATCTAAATCCGAATCAAGTTCAATAAAACCGACCTGCGTTTGCTTAATGCCACTTAGTCGTTTTAATCTTTCGCGTATAATTCTCCTATCAACTCCTGAATTCCGTTCACAATAATTATCCTCGATATCAAATAAGGCATTCTCAGTTTTGAGCGCATTTGAAATATCTGGTATCCATATCGGGTTTTTTGCAATAGCAGGAGTCCACGTGTCAAAAATCTGTTCCGTATCAGACGCAAGAGGGTTAAAAGCGATCTTTATACGTTCTTCTTTGTAATCTTTGCTGATTATATTTTCGCCAAGCATCGCTGCCCTGAGTGCAGTAATACGCTGCTGTCCATCTATTAAGACTTTTTTCCCTTTTGAAATTGTTCCATCTTTGAGGCGAACATCGGGATTTTTCCATGCGATAATATAACCGATTGGAAAACCTTTATACAAAGAGTCCATTAAGTCACGAACCTTGACTGAATCCCAAACAAATGGACGCTGAATTTCTGGTATAGCAATTTCTCTTTCTTGAACCCAATTCAAGATATTACTAACGAAACATTGGTTGACGGTGTATTTTTGCATGGAGTAGACAGATTGAAAGGAGGTGCGCAAATCCTATCAGAAAATCCTATATATGCCTACCAGGAAAACGGACTGAAAATCCCTCCACCGCTTTCAGCGGGTGCTCCCTTTTATAAAGGGAGAATTAAGTCCCTATTGTACTTTTGGACCACCAACCTTAGAGAGAATCTCGGAAGAGAAGGTGTGGGTGAGTTTTTGTTCGGTGGCGAAGACGGATGCGGAGTTAACGAAATAGCTCCTGCACGTCCTCCCATGTGAGCTTTTGAAAGAGGTCTTTGCTTTCCCCAATGAGAGCATCAAAGAGCTTTTTCTTTTTCTGCTGAAGCGCAACAATCTTCTCTTCAATGGTTCCGGTCGTGATAAGCCGATACACGTTGACGGACTGCTTCTGTCCGATGCGGTGCGCACGGTCAATCGCCTGATTTTCAACGCTCGGATTCCACCACGGGTCGAAGATGATGACCGTATCCGCGGCGGTGAGGTTCAGCCCAGTGCCTCCGGCCCGAAGACTGATGAGAAATACGTGGATAGTCGGGTCGGCATTGAACTTTTCAACAAGCTCCTGCCTCTTTTCGGTTTTGCCGGAAAGATAGAGGTGCGGCACATTCTTTGAGCGGAGCTCTTCGGAAAGAATATCTAGCATCCCCGTGAACTGGCTGAACACAAGCACCTTGCGCTTGTTCTCGCATACCTCTTCGACCAGCTCGTTGAACATATCCAATTTGGCGGACTCGTAGTCGCGATACGACGTACCTTTAAGAAGGAGCACTGGATGATTGCACACCTGGCGTAATTTCATCAGTCCGGCGAAAATATGGATGCGCGATTTCTCAAATCCTCGCTCTTTGACGGTTTTGAACATATCGCTTTTAACCCGCGAGAGAACCTCTTGATACAAGAGACTCTGCGCGGCGCTTAACCGACAGTGGCTCGTCTGCTCAACCTTGGGAGGAAGCTCCTTAAGCACTTCGCCTTTCGTGCGGCGAAGCATAAAGCACTCAACTTTCTTACGCAGTAATTCCAGCGCTTTCGCATCGCCGCGCTCCATGATGGGCTTATGAAAACGTTTTGCAAATGTCTTGTACGAGCCGAGAAAGCCCGGCATAAGAAAATCAAAAATGGACCAGATTTCCGAGACGCTGTTCTCAAGCGGCGTTCCGGTCAGCGCTAGCCTGTGGTCCGCGTCCACCTCCTTGGCTACTTGGGCGCTCTTCGTGGCGTGATTCTTGATGAACTGCGCCTCGTCAAGCACACAATAGTTGAACGTGATGCCTGCTTTTTTATACGCCTCGCCGTCCTTTTTCAGCGTCGCGTAACCGGTGATGAGAAGGTCGTATGCGGTGGCATTCGCGATAAGTGCTTCGCGCTCTCTCGGCGTGCCGTCTACCACCGCAACGACAAGCGTCGGCGCAAATCGGGACGCCTCAATCTGCCAATTATAGAGAAGTGTCTTCGGGCACACGACGAGGGACGGTTTGCCTTTCATCCGCTCCTTTTCTAACAGCACCAGAGTCTGTATGGTTTTCCCGAGTCCCATATCATCGGCCAGGACACCCGCGAAGTGATAGGAGCGGAGAAAATAGAGCCATTCCACTCCCTCTTTCTGATAGGGTCGCAAAAACGCCTCGTGCGTTTTTGAAAGTCTGACCGGCTTGACCGGCTTCCCTGCCTTGATCTCCTTCAGGAATCGCGCGAAGCCTTTTCCCCGCGTTGCCGTGTAGTGCGGCGAACTCGTCATCACATACTCTATCTCAGGCGCGTGGTACAGTCTTCCTTCGAATTGTCCGTTCTCTCGTTCTTCAAAACTCTCAAGCATCCCGACAAAGCGTTCAATCTCTTCTATGTTGGTAACCCGCGAAAGACGCCCATCCTGCCGTCTCCAAAAAGCGTGTCCTTCCTTGAAGAAGCGGTTGAGGTCGGCAATCGAGAGACGGTCGGGGCCGCAGTAACAGGCCGCGTCAAAGGCGAGCCAGTCGGTATCCGTCTTCGCATCTATGGAAACATCGGCTCGAAAGATGTCCTGTTCAAATGAAAGCGTATCGCGTGCAAAGCGTATCTCGCACTCGGACTTCTCGCAATGTTCCGAAAGCTTGGCCCAGTGTGTGTCGTAGAACTCCGCGATATTCGCAAGTCCCTTAAGCGTCCGCGTCCCGCCTCTGTTGAGACCGATGTCCTGCTCATAGAACCGCTTGAACAGCGCGAGCTCGGTCTTTTTTTCTATGGACGCATAATGAATATTCTTTCCGTTGATGATGAGAATGGTGTCTCCAGGATGCTCGAATCCACCACGATGCTTGATCAAAAGTCTTCCGTGCTGGCGGCCGACATACACGCTCTCCGTGACGTTCTGTATGAAGCACCCATAATCCAGAGCCGGATGGATGGACAGCGTCTCGTCATCAAACGAAAAGTCAACGAGCAGGATTTCTTTGGGTTCATCGAAAAGCCGGATATCATAGTCTGGAGTAAGGTCGGTCGTAAGGTCAAGGTGTTCTTTTGCCTCTTTGAGAAGAGCGTTGATGCGCACCGTTTCTTCAAGCGTGAGGTCGGCGAGAGTGCGCGACTTGGTTGACCTCCCTGTCTTGTACTCATAGTTGGTGCGCGACCTTGCTCGCGCCGCGAGTACCGCGAGCGCTGTCGGCATGGCGTATACCGAGAGCCGAGGAATTCAAACACGAACCTCCTGCGCGTATGTTTTTTGTATTCGTTGTAGTCTTCTTGGAGCCAAAGTGCGGCCTTACGTTTCGGAGGAGAGAGGTCAATCGCGAGAGGTGCTCCTCTTCCGTGGGTGTACCCCGAATACACCTCAAGACCAGACTCCGCGACGAGACGAAACAACTTTGCAAAATCAGTATCTTGTCGCAACACGCCATACCTCGGCGCGGATTGCTCTGTTTTCAAATAGGCAAAGAATTCTTTTTGCCCAGGCGTGAGCGCATCGCTGTGTTCCAAAATATGCTTCACGCTTGCGAGCTGGTAAGGGTCGTCCTTGCGATGCAGGGACAATCGTCCGTTCCACTCCGAAAACTCAAGAAAATACGGCGTCAGCGAAAACGTCGGCGCAGGCCGACGAGTGAGGGGGGTTTCGACACGAGCCGGCGCTTCCGACAACTCCTGCCTTCGCTTGACGTCTTGAAGCTTCTCTATGAGCCTTTCGATCTGTTCTGCGGTCGCGTTTCCCTGAAGCGCGGCCGACACATCCGATGCGGAAGCGGCGTTTTCGGAAAGGATGACGGCATCATGCACACGAACAGTGCTCTCTCCCACTTTTTCCAGATACTGCTTTCCATACTTTTCAATGAAAGCGAGGCCGAGCGCCGCCGCATGTTTGCAGAGGTCATCATAGGGACAGGTGCATGCAAAATCCGAGAAAGAAGAACCTTTCGGATCAAACGTAAGGGATGTCTCGTACTCCTCGCTTCCGTACACCGCAGCTTTTACCTGTATTGTGGCGTCCTTCTGTTTGAGTACGGCAAGCGTATCCACCGCGCCAGACTGAAAATAGTCTTTGCCGCGCGCAAAGATGCGCGACTCAAAATACCCACGTAGTTTGCGTTCCATTCGTTTTGTACCATCATCAGTCATATGTCTTTCGCCTTGAGTGTCTCCGATAACATCACGAGAATAGCATACGCCTCGTGCCGGTTAAAGACCGTGCAGTCTCGCCATTGTTCCATCGCCTGAAGTGCGTAGCAAGATTTGCTTGACGGGGATATAGCGATTTTGCTATAATTTGGACATATGAGAAACCTGGACAAGGCGTTCAAACAATATCTAAAGGAATCACGAATGAATTTGGTACAACAGATTCGGGAACTTCGGCTCAAAAAGAAACTCACGCAAAAGATGGTCGCGAAACGCGCTAATATGCCCCAGTCGGTCATCGCACGTCTCGAAAGCGGCGAGCACAGCTTCTCGCTCGACACGCTTCAGCGCATCGCGTTTGTGTACAATAAGAAAGTGGCGTTGGTTTAACTCCTCGCTCTCACTATCTTCACTTACCTCTCCCTCAACTACCCCTCTAGCTCCTCTTTACTTAGGTAAAGAGTAGCCCTATAGCTGTTGCGACGGGGTTGCGAAATTAGCTTTTAGGGCACATATCCCACATGTATTGAAACCATGTGCGGAACGAATCGGCGAGATTTTTATTCACGATGACGGTAAATGTTATCTCGTCGTCGGTGCCGACCTTGCCTAAGGTTTGGTGATGCATGATGTTCACATGGTCGCCGAAAATATCGATACCGGACGTCGTCGCGTACTTTTTCGGCAGGAATTTATAGCTCTTTCCCACCTCTTGAATGATGGGGTGATTGCTTTCCTTCACTTCGTAATCAAACAAATGATGCATCGGTATCTTTTTCGTCTTTAACTGTTGGAGAAATGCCGGGATAAATGACTTCACCCGTTCATCAAGCCACGCACCTTGCGCGGCGATAGAGTAGAACGGTTTGCCGGTTTTAATGATGTCGCGCATATACTGTTTCCATCCCTCCTTGCCACGATAGGTATGTACTCGATAGGTGGATGGGGTACTGAAGTGAAGTTTTTCCAGTTCGGGAAGCGCCTTATCAACCGCTTCAAGTTTTTCAATCACGATTTCCGTCAGCTTTTTCGGCTCTACGGCCTGATATTTGTTTTCTACTGACTCGACTACCTCAAACACAAGGCCTTTTTCCATAAGGCGATTCAAAGAATCGTACACATTTCGGCGATGCACTCCGGATTTTTCGGAGATTACACCCACGCCAACCTCACCATGCCGGAGCAGTGTTTCGTATATCTTGGCCTCGTTCTTTGAAAGCCCGAGGGATTGTAAAAGCTCCTGATGATCCATGTTTTTTTGTCATTCCCGCGAAGGCGGGAATCCAGTCTTATATTCTCTGGATTCCACTTTAGAGTGGAATGACAGAATGATTATACACAAGGCCGTAGTTTTGTAAAGGTGGTAACTACCACTCGCGAGTCCTATTTGCCACTCACTCATTAAGTTTAAGAGTTATAGTTGGACAGTTCGACAAAGAACTTGGACAAGATGGAGGAAACATGAATGATCGAGAGAGAAGCGAATTAGCAAGGCTAGGCGTTGCCGTTGCAGCAGATGGTACCTACAGTCTCAATGAATACGTACTCGCATGCATACGCGCAGGCACACCGCAACTATGGATGAGCGAAGAGCTTGCCGTCTGGACAACTAAAGAATGCCAGATAATGTTTGGAGACGATACTGACAAAGAAATGATTGGGGGCAAATCTCGCTGCGTAGTTCCCCATGACGAGACGAGCAGAGCAGAGTGGTTCAACTACAAAAGGCCACTCCAGTTATTCCAGGAACTGCGGGACATCAAACCCAGATGGAAAAAAGAGGGCGTTCCAGGGAAGATACTGACGATATGTATCTTCTACCGCCAAGGAGCCAGTCCGCTTTTTCATCCAGTATACGCGGTGTATGTAATTGAAACGGAGGCTGTCACTGCTAAAACTGTTCTGTATGACAAGCGCACATCCAGGGAAAATGCGCCCTACTCAACACTTGACCTTGGTGAATACTCCAAGTTCGTCATGTAGCGTCGAGTGCAGGCCTTACAAGGCGATCAAGTCATCTTGACCGCTTTTTTATTGCACTTTAGGGCCACCAACCTTAGAGAGAATCTCGGAGGAGAAGGTATGGGTGAGTTTTTGTTCGGCGGCGAAACGCTCTTCGGCGAGAGCGATGAGTTTGGTAACAAGTTCAACGCCGGAGACGCCGGACTTTTTCCAATTGTGTACGTAGAGGCTGCCGGGGAGCAGGTTCACTTCGTTTACGAACACTTTTTTGGTTGAACCGTCAATAAGAAAATCAACGCGGGCGATGCCGGTACAACCGAGTGTTTTGTAAGTTTTCTTGCCGAGTTCCTGGACCTGCTTCGTGAGGTCGTCACCAATGTTTGCGGGAATCTCGCTGTAGTTATTGTGGGCTCCCCCACCCTTCTTCCCCCCCGAAAGATATTTATCTTTGAAATCAAAGAATTCTGTTTTGTTGAGAGGGCGTTCCACCGACGCAAGCGTCAGTTCGTCGTTGCCGATAATCGGAAGTGTTACCTCAATCAAATCCTCCACCCCTTCTTCCACCAATACTTTGTCATCATAGTGTAGCGCGACTTCAATAGCGTTTTCAAGTTCGGTGGTGTCACTTTCTGGATTCCCGCTTTCTCGGGAATGACAGAGGGGGGAGGCGGAATGACGGGACTTACCCGTCACCTTCGTAATACCGATACTGGAGCCGAGATGGACAGGCTTTACGAACAGCGGATATTTAAGCTTTGCAATTCTCTCGAGCCATAGTTTTTTTGACTGTTCATAGTCGGTTTTGGTAAACACAACAAACGGCACGACCGACACACCTTCGTGCTCAAGCACCTGTTTGGTGAATGCTTTGTCCATCGCCACCGATGAAGCTGCCATATCGCACCCGACAAACGGCACATTCGCCATACGGAGTAGTCCCATCAGCGAGCCGTCCTCGCCGTACGTCCCGTGCATTGAGGGAAACACAACATCAATTTTCACTTTTCTCCCTCTGGGAAAGCCTGGCCAGATGAGCGTAAGTCCGTTATCAAAAGAGAGTTGCACCTTTTTCTGCTTCTTCAGAATCGCCTCGTAATTCGGCTGTTTGAAAAACGCCAAATCATTCATCGCTTTGTCGCAGTACCAATCCCCTTCTTTGGTGATATAGATTGGCCAAATATCAAAGCTGTTAGTCGCTTTCAGCGAATCTATAATTGGAATATGCGCCGTGATGATAGACACATCATGTTCCGCGCTCCGCCCTCCGAAAATGACTGCAATTGTTTTCATTGAAAAATCACTTATTGTAGTGGCTAAGTACCTGAAGAATCTTAACACGAACACTGGGTATCAGTATTAACAAAACCGACATAGAAATTAGTGAAATACTCACAAAACCAAAACTAAAGATTGTTATACCGATACCAGTAACCTCACTGTTTTCAATAATGCTAAAACCAAACAAGGTTAAGCTGTAATTATTTTCTATTTTGGGTAATTCAAACAACTTCTTGTTCCAAAAATATTGGTCTCCCAGAACATCTAGGTTATTTGAACCGCATTGTAGTATGTTTAACCCGCTTGAGAAAAAGTTTACTGGCTCACCCTTGACTAAAATCTGTTGACCGTTTAAATGAAAAGAACCCGCGAGTCCTGTAGCAGAAGCATGCCGAGGATTATCAGGGTAGTTTTGGTATGTATCAAAAGGCTCTAGTGTTTGTATTTCCTGTATAAGTTTATGTATCTCGTCCAAAGTAGCCCTATACTTCAGCCCGTTTTCTAACAGACCAGGTAATTCTGCAATAGTTAAGGTTGAATTCTTCTTAAAAAGATTGGCGGCGAGGAAGGAATCAATTCGTACACTTATTTCCGCGTTGTTACAATCCGAGAAAATCTTCTGTGACAACATTTCAGCAAACTCCACTGACTTGATTGCGTAAGAGAGAAGCGGGGAGAAGAGCATCAAAAGTGTCACACCACAGATTGCTAATGTTGTTCTCATTGAAAATTGATAATTGTAAATTGAAAATTCTTTCTACACATACTGATCCGGCCAGTCGTTCTGGAGAAGCACAATGTCACCCTTCACCGTCAGATTCGGAAGTGCGGCAAACGCATCAAGCGCTTTCTCAAACCACAGTACTTCCCCACCATACTTCTCTTCCTGTAACCCCGCAAAGATGAACGGCGTGACGGAATTGCGGACAAGCACCATCTTCTCAATACCCGCTCTCGCAAGATGTCGCCCGATTTCTTTGTGAATCTCTTCTTTCTTCGGTCCCATTTCCACCAAACCCGGTGTTACATACCAACAGCGACCTCTTCGCTGAGACACACCCCTCGTCGCCGAAGACGGCGACACTCCCCTTGCTAAGGGAGATACACCCTCCGTCCTCGGAGACTCGGACACCTCCCTTGATAGGGAGGATAGAAATTCGATGACGACGCGCACACCGTCGGGATTCCCGTTATAGCTGTCGTCTAGTGTTGTAACACCCTGCGCGTCTGTTTTCGGTTCCAGCCGGTGTTCAAATGGCTTCGTTGCATCTATCCCCTTCTCTATTTGTTCCGCGGTGAGCCCGAGTTTAGACGCGATGTGTGCGGCGGCGGTGAGCGAACCGACCTGATGGAGTCCGAGAAGATGCGAGCGCACGGAAATGCTTTCCGTTCCGCTTTGGAGTGTGAAGGAGGTTCCCGCGAGGCTGGTTTGTGCCCGCTCTACTTTCCAATTGCCGGCGCCTGAACGGGAGTAGAAAACAACCCCCCGCACATCAGAATGTGTCGCCCCCTTTGGTAAGGGGGATAACAACCCCCGCATCGCGGACGCCCCCTTCGCCAAAGGCTTCGGAGGGACACAGTCGGCTCCCTCTTTATTAAGGGGAATTCCCGTTGCTGACTTCCGCGCCAGTTCGTTCTCTCCGTTTATATAGAGAAGACCCTGGATTCCTGATAGTCTACGACTACTACGCTGCTGCTCCGTCGCAGGAATGACAGAAAGAGAAGCTGAAACAACAGAGGAAGCTAAATAGTCTGCAAGCTCAAAGATAGTCGCCCGAGTCCGCTCAATATCCTTGAATTTCTCTAAATGTGCCTCATTTACACCGGTAATGACGCCGATGTCCGGCTGTGTGAGGTTGCACAATCGCTTGATGTCGCCTTTGTAGTACTCCCCCATTTCAAAAATCAGCGCTTCTTCGTCCCCCTTGAGCCCCCGTACAAACTTCGCGATGCCGAGCGGGGTATTGTAGCTTCCAGGCGGCGCGGCCACCTTTTTCCCAGCAGAAAGTACCGTTTTCAGGATCTCCCGCATAC
>Ga0075991_105_pt1 | contig 31026 bp, 30 predicted proteins | sample RifGroA2_FD_68061 | JGI IMG/M metagenome (GOLD analysis project Ga0075991, IMG submission 68061) | Parcubacteria bacterium GW2011_GWA2_49_9
CTTGAAAAGTACGCGCGGGTCCACCACGTGACGGAGCGAAAGAAGCGAGCACTCCGTGCAAAATTGAACCGAAAGTGGGAAACGCGGTTCTTTCCGGCCAAGTTCACTTCGTTTTAGAAAACTATTCGCAGGAGGTTGCGCACCCAAATCAAGCACAGGGGTGAGGCGTGTATTTCCGCAGATACGGCAGACGTTGTGAATCGTGACGGACTTCATGATTAACTATGATTACCATTCGGTCTTTAAATACTCCGATAATGCCTCCTGCCACGAACGAAGGTGAACGGTCTTTGAGACAAGGGCTTCATTTCTAAGCGGGGGCGGAACAAGTTCAAAATCTTTCAGGCGAACCGGAGTGAGGCGTCCACGATAGCCGAAAAAATCGGCAATATACTTTGCCTGAAGAAAACGGGAAGCAATGCCGCTGTTCGTTACGTGGACAATTCCTGTTCTCCCTTCCTTCATCAATTCAGAAATCTCTTGCGCAACATCTTTCCCATAAGTTGGTGTATCAAGACAATCGTCAATTGCCCGTATCTCCGGCTCCTGTAACTGGCTGATGATTTTACCGACGAACCGCTTATCTCCCTTTTTCCCTCCTCCAAATACACGGGAAGTGCGCACAACGAGCCAGTCGCCCGCATATTTTTTGACGGCCGTTTCTCCGGCAAACTTACTCTTTCCATACACAGTACTGGGTGAAGGAACATCGTCTTCATCATAGGGGGTCGCCTTGGAGCCGTCAAAGACCGCGTTGGTGGATACATACACAAATTTCGCGTTGACCTCCTTGGCGGCCTTCGCGAGAGTCTCGGTGCTTTCGGCATTCACCCGCATTGCCTCATCGGGGTGTTCCTCGCAATAGCGCATATCGGTAAGCGCCGCGAGATGCAGAATCGCACACGGCCTCACCTTTTTCACAAATGTGAAAACAGCGGGACCATTCGTGATATCAAGCTCTTCCCGAGAAGGCTGCATACCAAAATTCACGTACCGCCCAATCATGCTACTCGTACCGGTAATAAGAACCTTGTCCAGAGAAAGGGTCATTGCTTTTTGCCTTTTGCCGCTTTGGCCAACTCCATACTTGCGGCAAGGAGTGAGTCAAATGTACCGGTGTCATACCATTTCCCTTTGATAATAGAGTAGGTAAGCTCACCTCGTATAAGATACATTGAGTTCGCATCGGTGATTTCAAGTTCTCCACGCCTGGACGGCTTCAACTTCTTTATATACGAAAAGATATTGAAATCATAGAGATACAAACCAGTCTGCGCGTATTCTGACTTTGGCTTTGCGGGCTTTTCCTCAATGGCAATAAGTTTTGTGCCACTCTTATCAAACACCGCCACGCCGAATCGCTCCGGGTCTGGCACTTTCTTGAAAAAAACCATTGCCCCGCTCGTAAACGCGGATATCTCCTTGGAAAAATCGTTCTCGAAGATATTGTCTCCTAATATCACCGCGATGCTATCTCGGTCAGCAAAGTCTTCGGCGTACAAAAGGGCATCAGAAATGCCACCGTCATTTTTATCTTGAAGCGCGTACGAAAGTTTGACCCCGTACTCTTTCCCCGACCCGAGGAAATGCATAAAGTGCCCCGCGTGCTCGCGTCCGCAGACGACCATAATTTCGCCGATGCCCGAGCGTTTCAGCGTATCAAGCGCGTACAAAATCATCGGTTTGTCATACACCGGTAGCAAGTGCTTATTGGTGATTTTAGTGAGCGGGTACAATCTCGTCCCGAGTCCTCCCGCCAGAACAACTCCTTTCATCTTTTTGAGAATTGATAATTGATAATTGGTTACTTACTTGTGTGCGCCTTCCACAAATCAATGTGTGGATTAAAGACACCCGTCTTCTCCCGCACTCGGTTAATCCACGTGAGATGATGCGTATACCAATCTACCGTGAGGTCAAACGCTTTCCGAAAGTCATATACCGGCTTCCATCCGAGTTCTTTTTTAATCTTATTCGCGTCAATGGCATATCGCCGGTCGTGTCCGGGACGGTCGGCGACAAATTCAATCCACGACTCGTCTTTATTGAACCGCTTCAGAATGAGCCGCGCTATCGTAAGATTACTCATCTCATTGTCCGCTCCGATATTATATACCTCCCCTGCCTTACCCGAGAGCAGGCAACGTTCAAGTGCTCTGCAGTGGTCCAGTACGTAAATCCAATCGCGGACATTTTTCCCGTCCCCGTAAAGCGGGACTTTCTTCCCTTCCATAATACGGGTAATGAAAAACGGAATGAGTTTCTCCGGATACTGAAAAGGGCCGTAATTATTGGAACAGTGCGTCACCACGACCGGAACCTTCCACGTTGAATGATAGGCACGGCAGAGCAAGTCACCCCCCGCTTTTGTCGCGGCATACGGAACATTCGGCGCGAACGCCGTGTCTTCCCTGAATTTTCTCCTGGAATTAAGGGGTATGCTGCCAAATGTCTCGTCGGTTGAGACCTGCACATACTTCTTTACGCGCGGAGATTGCTTTACCGCTTCCAAGAGATTAAACACCCCCTCCACGTTCGTACGTACGAATTCAAGCGCCCCGACATGGATACTGCGGTCCACATGCGTTTCGGCGCAAAAATTGATGACAAAATCCGGCGTATATTTCGAGAAAATGAACGTTATCTTTTTCCGGTCCGCCACATCCCCCTTTACAAACACATACCGTTTTTCTTTTTCTATGTCCCGAAGATTATCCAGATTCCCCGAGTAGGTAAGTTTATCAACGTTAACAATACGGGCGTCCGGATACGTAGAAAAAAGAGAGCGGATAAAATTGGAGCCGATAAACCCCGCACCTCCCATCACCAAAATCGTCTTGTTGTTTAAACCTGCTTCCATATTGCATATCCCTCTATTTGAGGCATGAGCGACTGAATGCGAAATCCGATATGGGCATGCTCCATCTTCACATGCGCGTCTCGAAAGTCAAGGACAAATCATCTGATGCCTCCAGATATCCAGCGAACCCAAAACGAAAGGATAAACACAAGAAGTTTCACCCCCCATTTCGTGATATTAAAAAAATTCTCGGTTACCGATGATACGCCGATCCGTTTCTTAAATGCCACAGGAATTTCCACAAATAGGATCTTGCGTGCCGCCACCTGAAGCGTAACTTCGGTGATAAAATGGGAATCGCCGGTCTGCCACTTGGTATCCAATCTCTCTACTACCTCTCTGCGTAAGAGCTTGTAGGTACACCCGATGTCAGTGAGCCGGTTTGTGAAAAATAGCATCTCTATAAGCCGCCCCTCGAGCTCGTCAGCGATTCTCCGCAAGAGAAACATTCCCGAGTCAGGACCAATTAAACTGGTGTTGGTGCGCGTCCCCAAGACCACTGGGAAATCCTCACCGTAGGCAAGAAATTTGGAAATATCATACGGATCATATGTGCCGTCCCCTTCACTCAAAATGACGTACTGTCCTTTGGCTTCGCGCATTCCCGCGCGTAGTCCGAACCCTTGTCCTTGTCTTTCTTCGGTAATAAGACGCGCTCGTGTTTGCTGTATCTCTCCATTGCTTCCGGCCTCTGCATTGTTGTCCACTGCGATGACTTCATCAACTACTCCCGTGGCAAAATAGCCATCAATGACTTCGCGTATTGAATTTCGTTCCCGATAGCTTGAAATCACCACGGATACTGTTTTTCCTTTCCACATAATGTTTTCAGCTAAGGTTGCCTTTTAGTATAAACCGAAAACCCTTCCGTAAAAATGACGTCTTTTTCATAACGGAGAATGAGGAGGGTGCGCTCTTCTCGGGAGAGAACATTCGTTTCGGATTCGGTTACAATCACGTCGGGTAATTTCTCGGGAGAGAGGTACAGCATATGCGTCCCGAAATCGGAAAGTCCGTATGTTGAAAGATACTGGTATTTTTGGAATGAGGGAATAAAACTCGCGACCTGCGGCACATTAATGACACCGATGGTCTTTGCCGTCGGATACGTCGTATACATATGGAGAATTGTTTTTTGCGCCTTCTCCGACGAATATAAGTCAGCGGAGGTGAAGAGGTGAACGGTCTGGATAGAAATCATAACGGCCATTGTCATTCCCATGAAGATGGGAATCAAGTTCTTCCGAACTGTATCATTTTCTGGATTCCCCTCCCCTCCTGCCTGAGGAGGGGTGCCGAGTCCGCGAGGTGGGGTGGTGGGGGCGCGGGAATGACGGAGAGACAAAACGAATCGCACCAGCGCCGGAAGCGCAATGAGAAACAAAATGAATACTAAAAACTCTGCGGTAATAAGATAGCGGAGATAACCGAAACTTTTAAGGTATTGGAGGAGTGCCAGTGGAAGATAGGTTGCGGAGAGAATAAAGAAATCTTTATGATTCTTAAGCAAGGTTCGTTCAAGAAGCACTGCGATGACTACGCCAGCCAGCATCACCCACATATAGAGAAGTGTCGTTGAAGTGAATAGTGTCGGCAAATTGGTACTTATGTTAGCAACCGCGCTCACACCGACCTCCGCGTACGGATTCTTGAAGTGGGCGAGGATGTTTTGCGCGATTCCTCCTCTAGAAAGTTCACCCAGATAAATGACGACCCACGGCACAAGCGCGAGCACAGCCCCAGTGCCCAAAATACAGAGGTCTGTCAATTTCCTCGTCCACGTTTCGCTTCTAGAGAGCAGTACGAGCGTATAGGCCGGAATAAGAAACACAAAAACGGAGGGTTTGGAAATCACCGAGAGACCGAGGAGTAATCCCGACCACAACCAGCGCTTGCGCTCAAAAAGATAGAAAGAGCACAGGAAAAATAAAAAACCCGGTATCTCCCCCATCACGCTTCGCCCATTGCCGTAGAACGGGGCGAAGGTAGCTATGAGCAGAGTGCCTCCATAAGCGGTAAGTGGTCCCCATAGCTTTTTCGCGATGTAAAAGAGCGCAATGAGCAATGCTCCCATCCACAGAAGCATATAGGCGCGAGCCTGTGCGAGTCCGAATCCGAATATCCTAAAAAATCCCGCGAGTGGGACCGTGACCGGATAGCCGGTGGAGCCAACAGTTGCACCTTGCCTTGAAAACGTGTTGGGAGCGACAGCAAGGTCAAGTTTTCCGAATTCGGAAAAATTACGGGCGAGTTCCACGTTAATGGCCTCGTCGTACCAATATGCGGGCTTGGTCGTCAGCGTTGAAAGTGAATAGAGCCCGACGAACAACAAAATGCCTAGCAAAAAGACCCACTGAAGCTTTGGGTTTGATTGAAGAGGTGCTTGAGAATTGATCATTGAAAATTGAAAATTACTTTCAGAAGTTTATCTGTTCGTCCACGATGTAATGCGGGCGCTTTTTTACCTCGTCAAAAATCGCACCTATGTATTCGCCGATGACACCGAGAAAGAGAAGCTGAAATCCGCCAAGTACCGAAAGCAAGACAACAAGTGTCGCGTAACCGGACGGGAGCGCCTCAAGGAATAAGTACTGGATAACGGTAAAGAGTGCGTAGCAAAACCCGAAAAGCGCGAAGAAAAGACCGACGAGCGTCGCTACTCGAAGCGGCTTGCGGCTGAACGAAACTACACCGGATAACCCAAACGTAATCAGTCGTGAAAGCGGATATTTGCTTTTCCCAGCCTTGCGGGGACTCGCGGTAAAGCGGATTGCCGCCTGATTGAAACCTATCCACGGCATAATTCCCCGCAAGAAGAGATTGCGTTCACGTATTTCTCCACGAAGTACGTCCGCGACTTTACGCGAGATGAGTCTGAAGTCGGCGGCATTGCCGCTGATACGCACATCGGAAATCCTGTTTAAAAACCAATAGAACATATCCGAGCACCATTTCCGAAGCAGACTTTGGTCGGAAACTTTTTCACGAATGGTGTAGACCACCTCATTTCCTTTTTCAAACTCGGCGAGAAGTTTCGATATAAGCGCCGGCGGATGCTGGAGGTCGGAATCCATCATAACGAGAACATCGGAATTGGCGTGGTCTATTCCCGCGAGAAGCTGCATTTGATGTCCGAACCGAGAAGAAAGCCAAAGGACGCGGAGGTCCTTGTCCTTCGTGGCAAGTTCCTTAAGAATCGGAAGCGTACGGTCGGTCCCGCGTCCCACGACGAACAGCATCGTTGCGCGATATCCCGAGAGAGTGCTAAGCGCAGTTTTAAGTTCCCGATAAAAATCGGCGATGACTTCCTCTTCATTGTACACCGGCGCGATGACGGTAAGGGTACGCATAAAAGGATTAGAGTTTTGTTACTTTACTGATATCGGCAAAAATCTCGGGAACGACTATCTTCCCCGGTACTCCGTATTTCCCTTCACGCACAACAGCGAACGATAGTCCTTTCTTCTTGAGCATTCCACGCAACAATTCACGGCAGGAAGTACTTTTTCCACTACCGACGTTGTATATCTCGCCTGCTTTCCCCCGTTCCATAACGTTCCGATAGTACCTGATTGCCTCGGTAATATCAATATAATCACGCCGGATGGAGAGTTTGCCCGTAGTAATCTCCCGTAGTTCACCCTGCATATATCTTCTTATTTCTTGCGCCATCTTGCCGGCAAACAATGTCGCGGAGACTCCTTCCCCAAGAAGATTAAACGGTCGAACGCTGACAATATTGAGTCTGTACAAACGAATATATGCCTGCATAAGTTCGGTTTGAAAGAGTTTAACAAGCCCATAAATTGAAACGGGCTTGCAGGGCTGGTCTTCGGTGACCGGAAGTTTAGCGGAAATCGGAAATCCGTACTCCGCGGAACTACCTACGAGGAGCACGCGGCACCCCCCTTCCAACTCGCGAACCGCATCCAGAATATTCTTCGTGGTGAGCACGTTTGAGGAATAATCGGTGTTGAATTCGTTGGTGTAGCTGCCAATGAGATGATACACCTTGTCGGGACGAACCTTCTGCATCAGGCGCGCAACCGCGTTCATGTCGGAAAAATCACATACGGAAAAACGCGGGCTGGGGGTGTTCGGCGCGTTTCGGTCGGCGAGAAAGAGCTCGCAAGTCTTGTCCAAAGCAAGTTCAGCCGCAAGATGCCTTCCCGTAAATCCACTCGCGCCGGTTATAAGGGTTCTTTTCCGCATAGGTGTGTAATATACGCTAACACATTCTTCGCTCGCTTGTCCCAAGTAAACTCTTGAGCTCTTTTCTTAACCTCTGTGGCCTCTTTTGAGACCCAGACCGCCAACCATTCGGACGACAAGGCTTTCTTGATTGCCTGTGTAAGACTTTTGGGATTGTCGGGAATGAATTTTAGTATCTGCGTTGGCTCAACGACTTCTGTTATAGAAGGCGTATTCGCAACGACCAAGGCGGTGCCAGATGCCATATGAGCAAAAAGTTTGATGGGGGAAGTAAAAGCGCTTCCGAGTTTTGTCTCCATGGAGTTGGGAACGACGAGTACATCCGCCGCACACTGATTAAATGGCAGGTCACGGTACGGTTTCGCACCCAAGAAACGGACATGGGGGTATTTTGACTGGAGTTTTTCTAGTTCCGCATCCGTTCCTCCGATTATCACGGTTAGGATATTATCTTTTATCAAAAACTTTGCCGCTTCACACAGTATCTGTGCCCCTTTCCATGTCTCTAACCCACCGATGTACATAGCAACTTTCTTGTCCTGCGGGAGCCCTAACCGTGACCGCGCTTCCGCTTTTGAGATACGTTCCGCGAATTGTTTCTCGTCATATCCGTCGTGCGCCACAAGTATCTTCCCTTCCGGCAGTCCCGTTCCAACAAGTGCGTCTTTGAGTCCCTGTGAAATAGAAACGATTCCCTTTGCGCGCAAAATAAGTCTGCGAAAGAAGAAACTCTTGCGTAATTGATGTGCTTCGTAAAAAGCGCTTTGGTTGGGCAAAAAAAAGAATGGCAACTCCTCCCGAGTGTAAACGATGGTCTTCCCTCCTCCCCTCGTTAGAGGGGAGGACTGAGGTGGGGTGCTATTTTCGTTTTGCGCTCGCCTAACCGCCCGCCGTGCGAACAAAAGCGACTCAATAAAAAAACCAATTTTACCGAACCCCACGACATCGGGAACCGGAATGCCCCGTAGTGAAGCGAGTCAGCGAGCTTCTACTACTGGGGTCGCTTCCGTGTTCTTGGTCCGTGTTGGTTCCGTGTACTCGCGCGAAGGCTTCGCACATCTTCGCGACTTGAATGCCATGCGCGCGCTCGGTCGGGAAACGTATGTTTGCAATATAAAAGAGTTTGGTCATATCGATGTAAAGAGTAGCTCGGCATAGGGACTCTGTTCACGGTCAAAGACAACAGAGAAAAAACGGTCAAGGCGTAAATAGTCATCATATACGACCCGGGCGTTGCCCTCCATTGCAGCGATAGGCTCGGCAGGATGCGTTTTAGTCCACGCCTGTACGATACCGGCAATATTTGCGAGTTTGCCGGAAGGTACGCGAACAATACAGTTTTCGTAACAGAGCGCGAGGTCGCAATCGCGAAGATTTTCAACGTATTCACGGCGGATGTCGTTCGCGTCAAGAGTAATGGACATACGATGACCCGAATAAAACGGCCGTACGACAAAGCGGCACAAGACACTGCTCGACTGAAGCAGTCGCATCGCCCGTTGCCGCCAAAATATCCCTCGGGTATGAACGGTTGGAACACGGTCAAATCGGGATAATAGTGCCAGCTGTTGCAAGATGTGTTTGCCATATGCCCGCCATTTCTTCACTGAATTCTTGAATTGGGAATAACCGCAATACCCGACGGCAATGGCGCGGTCGCCGGTCCTTGGCGTAATGCCATATCGCAGGCCGAAATGTTCAACGAAATACGGCATGACAATTTCGTTTGGCTGTTTATGGTGACGGTACACCGAAACTCGGAAGAGTACGGCGTGCGGCGGAAGTGTGGGTACGCGGTCCACATAATCGGTGTAGTCAAACAGAAGTACTTTCTTCCCGTTCGCCTTTGCCAACGCAAAAACAGTTTGCAAATACGTAGCATCGTAGTCGTATACGTAGAAAAATTCAAATGGAATAGCGAAAAAATCCGCCTCTTCGGGAGTCTTTACAACGGTAAAAAACGGCGTCTGGTATTGCTCCATAATCTCGCGCAAAAATAGCCGCTTTGACGGAATCTCAAATCTGAAATTGGGCCAGAAGACGAGGGCGAACGGGAGTTCCGGAATACCGAGTTGTTCAATATAGACCTTAGTCATGAGTGCTAACTATAACCCTCCCCAACCCTTTTTAATAACTAAGGACTATCCTCTGTAGACATATAGGATAGCCCTTGGTTTTTGTTCTGAGCCCGAACCTACCTCAAACTGGCGAAGTGCCTAGAACACTTGCTCGTCTGAATCTTTGCCGAGAGGAAGAATGTTGAAACCTACTTACACCAGAATTAGGCTATTTTTCTTCCAGTCTAATTTGCAGGCAATCCATAGCATCATCCGAATCAACAAGAAATTCCCGTTGTCTATAACCTGTATAGAGTGGATAGTAATCGGCGACCTTAATGGCTACACGTACATGCCCAGTGGCATCTCTGTGGACAATTGCTCTTTTGAATAGCGGATCATCAAGCCTGCCTTCAAACTTAACTTCGGGGTCTCTCACAGTAACTTCACTTCCCTCCATGGTACCGAGGATTTCAAAAGCTAATCGCTTTGCCTTTTCCGAAGTAGCAGGGGGAATGGCGGCTCCACCTTTTTTGCTTGGTCTTTCTATTTTTACTTCCTGCATTCTCAGTAGATCTTTTCTACTTGAATCTGAACCATGAGGAAGTTCTCTTTCTGCCCTCTCTTTTGGAGAGCCACTTGGCTCTATTTCTATGTTCATATTGAAAATGCTACACCAAGTCTCATAGTAAATAAAGGGTGTGTACATAGGCTAGTCCTTTGTGATATCAAATCTTTTCGCCCATACCTGCAATCCTATGAGGGCGAGAAGAATGGTCGCGTGATACTCGCCGGAAATGTGCGCTTCAAGCCGTTTCCCGACCGCATCCCAGTCAAAGAGGTCTTTGGTAGCGGGAGAATAGTCTTTTGAGAGAATCTTGCGAGCGGCATCCGCAACCTGCGGATACCGAAGCCATTTTGCCCCCGGTGAAAACCAGCCGCGTTTTGGCTGCCGCAGTAGCGTGTCCGGCAGGCTGCCTCGGAACGCTTCTTTGAGCATAATCTTAGTCCGCCGAAGCGAGACTTTATAGTGAAGCGGAATCGTGCCGGCGAAGTCTATAAGTGGAAGGTCCAGAAGCGGAACCCGCGCTTCAAGTCCGGCGGCCATTGAAAGTTTATCACTCCGCAGGAGCGACTCGTCCACAAGCCAGCTGTGGCGGTCAGTTTCCAAGAACTGCGTTTCAAACGGTTCTCGGACCGGTGTGAAAAAATGTTCAATGAAGAAATCGTGCGCCGTATGCGGATGATACGCTTTCTTTGAAATGAGTGGTAAGAGTTCGTGTTCTTTTAAGAAATGGAACTGGGCAAATCGCTCTATGCCGGGGGCTGTATCAAGCTTGCGAAGCGGGGGGAGGATGCCATCGCAGAGCGAGCGGAGAGCCGCTGGAAAGCGGCGGTAGAGGGAAGAAAGAAGTGAAAGCTGGTAGCGCTCGTACCCGCCGAAAAGCTCGTCGCCCCCGTCGCCTCCAAGCACGACGGCAACCTTCTCTTTGGCAAACCGCGCAAGTTTCAACATCGGAATAATCGTCGCGTTCGCGCTGGGCTCATCAAGGTGATAGATGGCTTCTTCAAAGAGTTGCATGGCTTCGTCGGGCCCCACAAGCACTTCGTGGTGCTTTGTTCCAAACCGCTTCGCCGTTTCGCGGGCAAGCAGGAAATCGGCGTTGAATTTCTCCTGCTGTTCTCCCTCCTTGAGTTCAAAGCCGACGGAAAATGTCTCTACCTTTCCTGAAACGCGAGCCATACTTTCAAGTACCGCGCTTGAATCAATACCTCCCGACAGATACAAGCCGACGGGGCGGTCCGACATAAGTTGCCGCTTCACACTTTCGTGCGTCTTATCACGCAGTTCGCGGGCAAGTTCCTTCCGTGATTTTTGAGAGAGCGATTTTGGTTTGCGCTTGGCGAAAGTGGCGACCGAATAGGAACCGTTTTTGAACGAAAGCACGGCCCCCGGCAAAAGTTTCCGTATTCCCTCAAACATCGTGAGCGGGGCGGGCGTGTAGAGCACCCGAAGATAGAGGTCGAGCGAGAGAGGGTCAATGCGCCGCGGAATATGCGTATGTTCAAGTATCGCTTTAATTTCCGAAGAAAAGACAAGCCGAGTGCCATCAAAGTGATAGTAGAGTGGTTTAACGCCTGCGGGGTCACGAACCAGGAGAAGTTTTTGTTCACGTGTATCCCAAAGCGCGAACGCGAAAATGCCTTCAAGCCGCGCGAACGCACTTTCACCCCAGGCTTCGTATGCCGCTAAAATCACTTCGGTATCACTTTCACTCTTCCACGGAACGTTTCCAAGTTCTTTCTTTAACTCCCGATAATTGTATATCTCACCGTTGAAGGAGATAACGAAGCGCTCGTCTCTACCCTTCATCGGTTGAGTTCCCGCGGAAGAAAGGTCAATAATCGCAAGCCGGTTGTGCCCAAGTGAAATACCGGATTCAACGAACATACCCGTGCCATCGGGCCCGCGGTGCGCGGTAACCCTATTCATCCGCTTTATGAGATCCTCATCGCCCCATGTAAAACCGTTGATACTGCACATATTACTTAAACCCGTTTCTCAACGATGAAGTTGTAGGCAAGCGGAAACTGTGCTTTGAAGTCACGGCTCGGTTTTACCCGCTGAATGAGGCCGTCCAGACACCAGACAATCGGCAGAAAGACGAGGTGAAGAGGACTCCAGATAAGCATGTCCAGTTGTTCATATCCGGCGAGAAACGGACCTCTGCCTATCGGCTCAATCACGCGGACGGTAAAACCGTGCTGCAAGAAAAGAGATTCCAGTGCTTCTCTGGTGAAGCGAACATAGTCGTGCGGGTCAGGATGCACATTTATCAAAAAAGGTATGGTGCCGATAAAAAGTCCTCCGGGAACAAGCAGCCTTTTCACTTCCTCAAGCACTCGGTCGTGCTTGAATAAGTGCTCCAAAATATTGAACATAAGTACGATATTCTGCGAACCAGCGGGAAGTGGAACTTGTTGCTCCTCAATATTCAAGACAAAATCCGTGCCGGCACGCGGAATAATATCGGCAACTTTAAGCGAAAGTGTTTCGTCTTTCTTCAAGAACCGGTAATGGCTTCCCTGGCTTCCGCCTCCGATATCAAGCACCTGTCCCGAAAGAACAACCCGCCCACGCCAAAAGAGGTTGGTGAGTGTCCGGCTAACAGCCTTTCCGCGAAGAGCTTCACGGAGTACCGCTCCGAGCGTTGGTTTGTATGGAGGCATGGCTAGCTGAACAAATTAAAGCAAATAGAAAGAAATGATGCGGCGACTAAGCCGTTCCAAACTGTGATTCTCTCTCACCCATTCCCTACCCTTCTCATTATAGCCAATTTCACCGTGTTCAAAAGCAGTGGCGATTTTTTCGGCCAAATCCTTTGGGTTACCCGCTTCAAATTTGGTGACGCCGGGAATAGCTTCCGAAAACGCTTCGCTTGAGGTACACACGGGAAGCCCAGAAGAAAGCGCTTCCAGTACGGCCTTGTCCATACTGCCTGTGCGACTTGCATGGACAAACACGGCATTGTCACTGTATATCATTGGAAGATCAGTATAGGGAGCGGGACCTGAAAATAGTGAACGACTCCCAAGTTCAGCCAGTTCTTCCTCATAGACGCGGTCAGCTTCAGTAATAGTGTCTCCGACCAAAGTCAGCGCCGCATCTGGATGCTTTTCTTTGAGAAGCAAGAAACCCCGAATGATTGTTTCTAAATCTTTTGTAGGAGAAATGCGTCCAATTGAAAGTAATCGTAATTTCGGAGTAGCAAACGGATTACCTGAAAAAAAGTCAGCATCAATGCCGTGCCCTACAACCTCAACTTTTTTGCTTTGGAGTCGGCAGCTCTCCTTTGAGGCGGTATAGATTTTATCCACGAGCCGAGAGGCGATACAGAGCCGTGTTGAAACCTTCTTGTGCGTATACCACAAGACGCTTTTCTTGCCGTAGAGCCTTGGTAAGAAATGTGCGGCAAGAACATATTCGGGACACATATGAAAAAACACGCCATCCACTTCAGGAAGCGTTCGTAAAAGAAATCTCTGATAGCGTAAAAAACGTGTGATACGGGATACCCTCTCTTCCTTACCGAGCGATACGACATGAACGTGTTCCATCTTCTCATGCCAACCCACTTCATTAGCGATAACCACGACTTCAGCTTGTTCGGCGAATTTCTTAATCCAAGAAACAAAAAACCCGAGGTTGCTGTCGGTGGCGTCTACTTTTTGGGTAACAATGAGAAGCTTCATATTTTTTCGCTTCCTCCCGTTCTCCTCCCCTCCCACCCCTCCTTTCCAAGGAGGGGTGTTTCGTCTTCGAAACGGGGTGGTAGTAAGGAGGGGATTGTAGACTAAAGGTTGGGTGATTCGTTATTGACTTTGCTTTTGAACACAATATGACGAGAGATGAAAAAGCTTTCAAACGCAATGAGTCCGGATGCGAGTATCTGCGCGAGGAGATACCAAATATGGAAACGGTCAACAAACAAATACATGAGAAACGTATTAAATGCCAGATTTGCAAGCGCAATACTGAAATACAACGTCATCTGCACGTGCATCCGGCCTGTCTCCCTATTTTGGAACGTCCAGAATTTCTGTAAGAGGAAACTAACGAAAAAAGAAACGACGAACGCCCAAACGGCGGACCAAAGATAGTGAACAAAGAAGACGTCGGTCAATATATAGAGCATTCCAAGGTCAACTGCGGCGGCTGTACCTCCAGCGACGAGGTAGCGCAGAAGCCGTTGATAACGACGGATACACGGCAACGCCGGCGGACAAATGATTCCCGCGAACACCACACACTTTTCTTCCCATTCCTGCAAATGATGAATCATGTGGCTATATCTTTTTCCCTTTCTTCCCATACACACCCTCAAGCAAATCCAAATCCTTTCCACTTGTCCGAAGCAACTCGTTATTCTTGTCACGAAGGGCTTCAAGCACTTTCACGCCCAGCGGGTCCTGAAGCGCCTGCTCATACAGAAGCGAGAACGCAGCGAAATCCTTGATAAAGCAATGCCCGCCGGCCCCTCTTCCTCCTTGATGGACAGGGTCGAGATGCGTCCGTCCAACACGAGGATCTGCTGCCATCGCATCACGAACTAAATTAAAGTCGGCTTCAAGCTTCGTAGTAACATCATAGATTAAATTCATGAAGATGATCTTGAAATAAAACCAGCAATTGCCGCCGTACTTCACAAGCTCCGCTGCGCGTGAAGGGATAATTGCGTGGTATGGTGCTTTTGGAAGTACCGCAAGAACTTTTCTTGCGATAGCGCGCATCGACGGAGTATCTTTGGGTACACCGACGATATTACGGTCGGGATGCGCGGCGTCATATGCCGCGTTCTTTTCGGTCAAAAACTCAGGGGAGTGGAGAACAAAGATATCGGAATAGAACGCTTGGAGTTTTTCGGTCGTGCCGGGAAGTATCGTTGATTTGATGACCGCCGTCTTCCCTTTTCCCACAAGCGCGAGTACCTGCTCCACAATTGAATAATCAAATCCTTTCGGAGTTGACGGTGTAGGCACGGCGATAAATACGATATCGCACTCTTGTATCTTCTCCTTGTTTCGCCGGTACGGTTCTTCCATCGCGTAGCGCACAACCGTGTATCCGCGGTTCTCAAAATCATCAGCATAGTTTTTGCCGATGAATCCCTGCCCGATAAATCCAATAAGCGGTCTTTTCCCCTTCTTAATTCCTCCTTTCCTAAAGGAGGTGTCCCCTACTTTTTCGGAAAAGTGGGGGACGGAGGATTTTATTTCTCTGCGTATCTTCGTCATAATGGCTCATATTGTAACCCAAAAAGGCGGCATTCTAGGCGTTGACGTAGTAGTGAATCTATGCTATTCTGACTTTTAGTTTCCACCAGCACCCCCAACCTCAACAGCACAAAAAAAAATGAAAACTAAACTCTGGACTTCATTGAAAATTTTAACGATTTTCAGTCTTATCGTGGTGTTAATACTGGCCGTACTGACCCTATTCAAAACGAGTCAGCTCCCTGATGAGAAAATAAAGGGAGTAGTTCGGGTACTGATGCACGACACATCACACTATACGCTCCTCATCCAACGGAAGAATTCCGCGGAGTTGCAAATGCGAAGTATCTACCTGCGAAATACTACCCCGCGATTTATCGCGGACGTTCCTGCCGGACAGCCAATGTGGGTGTTTCTCAAAGGAGAAAGGAGAGAAGGGGGGAGTATTTCACTGCGGACATCCACATTCACTCCCCTCAATCGGTTGAGGGAGCAGGCTGGGACCACGGCAAATCCGGGCGTGGGATAACCCAGGTCATAGAGTAGGAATTTTGCTTTCGGATACACGGCGGGCCACCTTTCGGCCCGCTTTTTTCTTGTTTGGAGTCCGTCCAGTATTCGTTTAGCAATAGTGTACGAACGTATACTATTGCTAAACTGGCACAACAAGAAAATAGGTACGATCGTATCTATTTTCTGTTTACAAGCGCTTGCCACTCGGTAACTTGTTCCTGTATATATTCTTCCTGCCTCGGAAGAGCCTTAAACACCTTGTAGGCCCCTTCCCCGAGCCGAGAGCGAAGTTCCGGACTACCTATAAACTCCTGCATTGCGAGAGTAAGCTCCCGCTCGTCTCCCACGGGAATAATAAACCCACTCTCGTTGTTTGTAATCACCTCTTGGGCGAGCCCGACGTTCGTCATAATAATCGGCAAACTATGCGCCGCGGCCTCAAGGACGACGCGCCCCCACCCTTCCGAGTCCGAGGTAAGCAGAAATGCATCCGCTTCCGCATAGTATTTACTCAAATCTTTTTGATACCCTTCGAAAAATACTTTGCCTTGAAGTTGTAGGTTGTTAGTTGTCTGTTGTAGGTTAGCCATTTCCGGCCCGTCTCCCACGACGCGAAGTCGGACGTGCGGGATTTTTTCCGCAATCTTCGCGAGTGCGCTAATTTGCAAACCGATATTTTTTACGGGGACAAGCCGCCCAACCGTAAGAAACGTGAACGGGACGGGAACAGTGTTTCTCTTATTCATCTTTTGTGGCAGGTCTATCTGCGTATACACCGGCAATATGTAGATTTTCTTACTTACATCATACATCTTAAATTTTAAATCAAGTTCCTTCTTCAGTCGCTCGCTCACCACGCGTATCTTTTTCGCCTTTCCGAACACGAAACGCGCAAGTCGCGCACGTCCCCCCTCCATCTTTTCAAACCCATGTATCTGTACTTCAAGTGGAACGGCATATTTTTCGGCGAGTTGCGCAGCGAGGAATCCGAGAAAATGCGCGTCCTGTACGGTAATGAGGTCATACTTCTTCCGTGTAAGTTCCTGCCGCGCACGGAGCCAAAGTCCGAAAAATTGGAATGGTTTTGGTCCGCCTACCGAATGAACCAACAGATGTGGCGAGAGCTGTTTACGTTCCGTCCGTTCACCCGGCACACACACCGTTAAATCCCCCTTAGTAAAGGGGGTGGCCAAGTCTCCGAGGCCGGGGGTTGTCTCCCCAAGTGCCTCCGCAAGCAGAAGAAGCCGTTTTTGCACGGCGGAATCCGGCTCCAGTATTGTTTTGTCCAAACTAAGGTTTAATACGCGCATAAAAAAATAAAGAATTAGGAACGACGTATGTCTCTATAGACAACAAGGATTTCATCTCCAATTTGCTCATAACTATGCGTAAACATAAATGCCGCCACTTTCTTGCACTGCTCCTCGTAATTCTTTCCATCCGCGAGCCATTCTATCTTTGCCGCAATATCATGTACGTCTTCAGGGTCTACAAAGAGGCCAACGTCTTTCAGCTTGTCGTACAGTCCTGTTTCCCGCGTGAGAATAAACGGCTTATTGAATTGAATCGCCTCTAGAATCGTATTGGGCGAGATATCCCCGAGTGACGCGATAATCACCGCGTAACTCGCCTCTATATCCAGTAAAAATTGTCCACGGCTTCCCGTTTCCCACCGAAGAGATACCGGCAAGCCTTTTTGTTTCGCCAACGCAAACGCTTCTTTGACCCTCGACATATTTTTCCACTTCAGCTCTCGCGTTCCTCCCACAAATACCTTATCTGTGCTGTTATCCTCAAGAATATCAGTACAGATAAGGTGTTCACGCGGAGCATAGTAATTCTCCACGATAACACATTTCCTCACATCAAGTCCGTATGGTTTTTCAAAAATATCTTTCTGCCATTTCGTGCTGAAGATAGTAGCGTCACCGTGACGAAACAAAAAGCGAAGCAATTTAAAAATCGTTTGCTCTTTGCTGTTTAGCTTCTCTAGCCGAGTTGTGTAAAAATCTTTCAAAAGCACCAACTCCCCCGTTCGCTCCACATACTGCTCCCACAGAAAGTCCCCGCCGGTACGGATGATGAGTTCTTTACCTAAAAGTTTACAGGCGAGAAGTGTCGGTAGTGCCGCACTGAACGTGTCGGGTGAAAATACGAAATCGGTTCCCGGAAGCGAGAAGAGTACACGTAGAAAATAATAGAAATGCCGTATGACGGTCGGCAATGTTCGCTCAAACCGAAATGCAAGCACTTTCACTTCGTGCCCTTCTTTTCTCCATGCTTCCTCAACCCCGCGCGCGTACTGCGCCGGTCCGCCAATATCGGGTGGGTAGATGCCTGTGGCTATTAAAATCTTCATAGCTCTATGATAACAAAGAAATAGGGCTATCCGTTAGGATAGCCTTTAGAGGAACGAGGTGGACCAAACCCTATACCAGTCCGTCAATTACCTTGTTGAAGAGGTGGTAGTTTTTTTCCACATACCCGACACCGGGAACAAAGACTCGGATATATCCACCCCCTTTTACCCTCATAAACTCTTGAAGGCACCAAGAACAATTGGGGTGAATGATGATTGAGTGCTGCGCGGTGATATCTAGGTTATGGCAGTTACATGCCCCAACAACAAGTGCGTTCGCTAATCCGTCGTGTGCATCAATCCAATCCTGCACAGACTTCACTTTCCGACCGTGAAAGTAGCAATACTTGGTAGTACTGCGGTTGCTACCGTGAGCCCTTAGAAAAATAATTCTCTTGAGCCCGGAGCGGCGGGCATGCACATTCAACAATCGGCGGACAAGTGCTCGATGAAGAAAATAGTGCAGAACCCAGCATAAATGAAAGCGACTAACCTCTTCACCGTCAACTACTTGAAATTCCACATGCCGAAAATATCTCGGACGTAATCGGTCCATGGCTTAACCTTTCTACTAAGACTGTGTCGAAACAACAAAATCTGTGTGGAGCGTACCAAAAAGCGCTTGGTGAATCAACAATGGATATTATTTATCCAGTTCTTTCGCCCGCTTCACTGCGGCCTTGATGCCTTCGGAAAAGACGCGGGAAAGACCGAGTCGTTCAAATTCTTTCATTGCCGCTTCAGTTGTGCCGCCTTTTGACGTCACTCCCACCCGCAGTTCCACAGGCGACTTCGCGCCCTTCAGCATCAAACCACTACCGCGTACCGTTTGCATCGCGAGTGTTTCCGCCACTTCTTTTGTGAGCCCGAGTTCCTGCGCGTTTGCGGCCAAAAGTTCAGTAAGATAGAACACATACGCGGGCCCGCTTCCCGAAATCGCCGTCGCGGCATTAATTAAATTTTCGTCGGTAAGCTCACATGCTTCCCCAATGGATTGGAGTATCTTTTGCGCGGTCTTCCGCTGTCCGGCGGTAACCGCATTATTCGCCGTCCACACCGACATAGACTCGCCTATGTTCGCGCAGAGGTTCGGCATCACACGGACAATGGAGTTCTTTCCGGTAAGTGCCTGCTCAATCTTCGTGAGGGAAATACCCGCGGCGATAGAAATAATAAGCGTATGTGAGCGTACGGAATCACGAATCTCCGCGAGTACGCTAAGAAGCACTTGTGGTTTTACCGCAAGAATGACAACGTCGGCCTCTCGCACTGCTTTCGCGTTGTCGGAAAGAACTGTCACGCCTCGCTTTTTGAGATGCGCGAGCTTTTGTGTTCCCGGATTGGTTATACAAAGTGAAAAAGCCCCCCGTTTTGCTTTCAAAAGACCGAGCGCGAACGCCTGTCCCATATTCCCTCCTCCGATGATTGCAATTGTCTGTTTCATATAGGTGTGATTATTTTCTTAGTTCTCCTTTGCCATACGCGACCCATTTGTAGGTCGTGAGTTCCCGCAGGCCGACGGGGCCTCTCGCATGAAGTTTCCCCGTCGCCACGCCCATCTCCGCCCCGAGGCCAAACACACCTCCGTCGTGAAGCCGTGTTGAGCAGTTCACGAAGATTCCGGCAGCATCAACGCCGTTCACGAATGTTGCAATGTTTTTTTTGTCCTTTGAGATAATTCCTTCGGAATGTTTTTTCCCGTAGGTACGGATAAATGATAGCGCTTCGTGTACATCTTTCACCACTTTCATCACCACGACAAGGTCTAGGAATTCGGTCGCGTAGTCTTTCGCGGTCGCACGCTTCATTGACGCGAATGTTCTCACTGCCGCGTCACCTCGTACTTCTACACCCGCTTTGGAAAGTTCCCGTACCATCGTAGGGATAAATGCACCGGCGACGTTCTCATGCACCAACAGTGCATCGGCGGAATTGCAGGTAGCGGGACGATTCGTCTTCGCGTTAAGCGAGACACGTGTGGCCAAGGCAAGGTCGGCATAGGCATCCACATAGATTCTCGCCCCGCCCGAAGCGTGATACAGCACGGGAATTTTTGACTTACTCACGACTTTCTTCACGAGTTCATAACCACCGCGGGGAATAAGTACATCAATGTAGTCGTTCTGCGTGATGAGCGCATCAACAATACTTCGGTCGCTCGTATCAAGAAAAAGTACAGACGCTTCGGAGACACGGTTTTTGCGTAATGCGCGGCGAACGCACTCCGAGAGTAGCTTGTTGGTCCGTAGCGCATCAGACCCACCTTTCAGTACGCATGCGTTTCCCGACATAATACAGAGCGCCGCGACATCAATCGTGACGTTAGGCCGTGACTCATAGATAATCGCAATAACGCCAAGGGGAACACTGACTTTTTCCAAACGAACACTGTTTCCTACTATTCGCCGTTCCAACACCTTTCCGAGGACATCGGGGGAATCCGCGATATCTTTCACTTGCTTCACCATCTGCGCGAATGACGCGTCGGTAAGCGTGAGGCGGTCTACGAAAGCGGTGTTTTCCATTTTCGCCGCCGCTGTTACATCCTGTCTATTCGCGGACACTATGCGCTTCTTGCCCTGTGTGAGTTCATGAACAAGAGAATGAAGCACAGACCTTCGTGTCGCATGCGAAAGCACCGCAAGCTCTCGCGCCGCGGTCTGTGTTTTCTGTAGTTCTTTCGTTAAGTTGAACATATTAGGCACTAATGAACATATAATTATAATGGATGAGCGGACGGGCGTTCTTCACTCCCATCAGTTCACGTGCTTTTTCTGCTCCGTACTGTGCCACACCGAATCCGAGTTTCTGTTTTTTCTCTCCCACAATGGCGACGATGTCACCTTTCTCAAATGAACCGTCCACACCGATAATACCGACGGGAAGGAGGCTGATGATTGTCTGTTTGGAACGCAGAAGGTTCTCGGCTCCCTGATTCACCCGAACGGTTCCTTTCGTGAGACCTTCCGAATACGCAAGCCGACGCTTTATCGCCGATGCTCCACTCTGGGGCAAGAACTTGGTACCGACAGCCTTCCCTGAAAGTATATCGGAAAGTACGTGCCTCCGTTTTCCATCGGCGATATGCACGGTAATCCCCTGCAGCGCGAGTTTCTTCGCGATGGTAAATTTGGTCAACATTCCTCCTCGTCCAAACGATGTCTTCTCGGGAGCGATGTATTTCTCGCATGTATCATGGCCAGCGCAGTTTATCTCGGCAATGACTTTGGCTTTCTTGTCACTTGGGTCGCCAGCGATAAACCCTTTCGCACTCGTAAGCAAAATAACCGCGTCAGCATTCAACTCCGAAGCGATAAGACCGGCAAGCTCATCGTTGTCCGTGAAGAGAAGTTCGGTTGTCGCGACAACATCATTCTCGTTCGCCACGGGGATAACGCCGCTTGTAAGAAGGTTCTCAAAACAATTCCGCATATTGAGATAGTGCGTCCGGTCCCGGAAATCTTCCTTCGTGACGAGCACTTGGGCGCACAATTCTCCGTGTTTTTTGAAAAGCTCCGCGTAGGTACTCATAAGCTGTACCTGCCCCACGGCGGCAAGTACCTGCTTTCGTGCCGTTTCATCTCTCATCGTGGGAGTAATGAGTCCTCTTCCCGCTCCCATCGCGCCTGAAGTGACAAGGACGACTTCAGTCCCGCTCTTCTTTTGCGCCACCACCTCTTCTACCAAGCGCTTCATAAGGGCAACATCAAGTCTGCCTTCCTTCGTGGAGAGTACTTTTGTGCCTATTTTGATGATAATTCGTTTATACATGCGTGTGGGAATATCTTACTTAAGATGACGTGAATTTCCTAACGAAAAACCGCCCTAATCGGGCGGTTTTCTAAGTTTCAAAGGATACGAAGAAAGGACCAACCCGATTAGAGGGCGGTTGCCGGCGGGACAATCTGTATAAGGTGTTTCTGCATAACAATAGACTACACTTCTTTTAGACTCTTGTCAAAGACATCCCGTCTTTTCACCTTTCCTAATTGCGAGTAATCCCAACCTTAAAGACAATAAGAGAATCACGATTTGTGAAATCTGAATTTTTGAAAAAATTTTCTCTTGTCTTAACTTTAGCAAAAATTTCTGATTATATAAGTCATCATAAAGCTTTTGATACTTTTCAAGAACTTTTACCGAATCTACCTTATTAGCATAATCCTCAAAGCTATTAATTTCTCCCTCAGATAATCTGTCCAAATCTGCTTGAGAGCCTATAAATCCTGTAACAGCGAGAGCATATTGATAAGCTTGACGAACAAAGTCCAATTCCTTAAAAATCGGTTTGATTGTTCTATTTACACCAACAGCAATATTAAGTACGTCGTGTTTTGCAATAAACCTGTCTGCATAACTCGCCCCTTTAACCAACCCCAACTCGATTTCACTGACTCTGTCACCTAGGATATTGGTTTGCAAAGTCCAAAAAATTGACAAAAAACTCAAAGCGAAGATGAGAAGAGTTATAGCTAACTCTTCATATCTAAAATAAATTATAATCCATTCTTCTTTATCTTTAAGAAAATTGTACATAATCTAGATAAATACTTTTTTCATTTTCTCCGCGATACCATCCCACTCATACTTTTCTTGGACCATTTTTGAAGCATTCTCAACAATGCGGTTTCGGAGATTGTTATCGGAGAGAAGAAGCTGTACTTTTTCCGCAATGCTTTTCGGATTTTGAACTTCGCAAAAGAGGCCGGTTTCTCCATCCTTAAGAAAATCGGGAATACCGCCGACGGGAGTCGCGATAACCGGAAGTCCCGCCGCCATCGCTTCCACAAACGAACTTCCCATTCCCTCGGAGAGTGACGGCCGGCAGAAGATGTCAGCAATGTGCAAGTAGCGCGGCAGCTCTTCGTGTGCCACATGCCCCAGAAACTTGACTCGAGCTTCTAGCTTCAAGGTTCTAGCTTCTAGCTTTAACTGTTGTTCAAGCTCCCCTGCTCCGATAATCAAAAGCTTTACGCGCACTGGCAAAAACTGAAGAGACTGAATTAAGTCAGTGATGCCGTTTTTCTTAACTAAGCGAGAGGTAGTTATGGCAACTTTGTCATCATCTTTTAAACCCAACCTTTTTCTTAGGTCTTCTCTTCCCTGAAAGCTAGAACCTAGAAGCTGAAAGCTGTTCACGTTCACTCCATTCGGTATGACGTGAATATCGGCTTTCGCTCCCATCCTTTTCGCCCAATTGGCCAAGTAGTTTGAAATGGCGGTAATGTGGTCGGCACGGGTGAATATCATCTTGAAAAATGGCCAGATGAAAAATGCCCGTTTGTAGATATGGGAAAGCGAGTCACCTTCTTGAAGCGTTAAGATAAATGGAACACGTGAAAAGTGTCGTTTGAACAACAGTCCCGCAAATCCGCCGTAGGAAGCCATAACCGACCATACGTGGTCGTAAGGATTTTCTCGGTGCAATTCCCTCGCCTGCATAAACGCTTGGAACGGAAAGAGTATTTTTGAGCAGGACAGACGGATGATATTGACGTTGCCGATTCGCTCCTTAGGTTTCTGCTTCCCGTCCAGATTCAGCGTAATCAAGTCAAACGAAAACTCGGCCGGTGATAAACGGTCGGTTATCTCTTTAACCGCGAGTTCCGCCCCGCCGATGAACGGAAGGTATGCAGTGCTGAAAATTAAAATTCTCATAAAACTAATCAGCTAATTCTCGAATCTGCTAATACCCGCCAATAACCCCACCTCAATCCTCCCCTTTGAAAAGGGGAGGAGGCAGAGGAGAGGATTCGTATTCGTAGATATTGGTAGATTAGTTCCATTCGCAGATTGGTTTTACTCTAGTATGTCAAATGTCGCTGCTTCTTTCCGAAGTATGTCAGCCGCGCTTATCTCCCGCTTAGGACGAAGCGCCATCATATATCCTCCGACCGATACAACAAGGAGGAGCGCTACGCCGCCGAGCCACGGCATCATACCATTTTCTTCTGCCGCGCCGACAGCGCCGATAAATGCGACATTCGCCAGAGTAGAGGTTGCTTGCCCCGAGGTAACGTCTTCGTTACTTTTCGGGATTTTCTTTTCCACTTCGGCCTTAACCGTTTCGGAAACAAAAGTGGGTTTTTGAGGCTCAACATCCGATACCGCAGCAACAGCCAAGATTTTCGGCTCTTCAACCTTTAGTACCACAGGTTCCGAAACAGCCGCCTTTTCCGCGTAGGCAACCACCGGATTCCCATTCGGGTAGAGAAGAACGGTACTTTGTGCGTCTGCCGGCAAACCGGTAATCGCGGCGGGGAAAGGAATCGTTTTTTTCGCGCCGATAACCGTCCCGCGTGGGAACCTAAACGAACCGGAACCGGCGAGCAACATCCACTCGGAGAGGTCAACTTCGGATTGTCCGCTGTTTTTTACTTCAATGTACCCGTCGCCTCCTTCTTTGATGCCGGTAATGGTTAGTTCGGGAGCGGCAATACTTATCTCTCTTTTATCCAAAGCGCTCCACTCACCGGAGGAGGCATCCACTAGAACCGTATAGGTCGCGGGATAGTGATAGGTGTGCTGGACCTTTTTTCCTTCGGCCACTCCGCCGTCGCCGAAACTCCAGACATACCTCGCATTCGGTAACGGCTCCTTCTTGACACCAACCGCGGCGGCGTCAAAGACTACCGGAGCGCCCGCAACCGCTTTCTGCGGAACGAGTGCGCTCACGAAAATCTGCGGTTTGTAGACCCAGCTACTCCCTCCGGAATTCGCCGATTGATGTGGAGCGGAAGTCTGCGCATCTGCCTCCATATCGGTGCTCGTGGCGACGTTTTGGACATCAGGGTCTTGCGGTGGCGGTGGCGCAAGCTGTGCTGTTTCCGTTCCGGGCGTCGGAGCACTTGCTTGCCACGCATTACTTACAACATGCAAACTGTTCCCGTCTCCCGTTCCACCTGCCGACGAAGCATAGGTCGCCTGTGACATACTCACCCCGTCGAGTTTCAATTCCAGCGTCTCTCCGGTGTTGGAGAGCGAGAAATTACTTGAGAATACCGTCCCGCTGTAACTCGGATTATCCGCGATGAATTTGGTGGGGTCGTCGGCGATGATTGCGAAACCGCTCGCGGAAGTGGTCGCGTTCCCTTGAAAAAGGGTAAGGCTGTGATTGGTGCTCGCCTCAAACAGTTTCCATTTTAGAAGAGAAATGTCGGTACTTCCCGTATTCTGAATCTCTATCCATTCCCTCCCCGTGTCGGTCCCCGGAAGGTCGTACATAATCTCCGTGATACTGACACCGGCGGAAGATACGCAAGGAATCGCGAAGCCGAGCCCGACAAGAAATAGAAAAACTGTCCGGAAACAAGATTTCATGGGCTTTCTGTCATCCCCGTGGAAACGGGGATCCAGGATCTGAAATCGTTCTGGATTCCCGCATCCGCGGGAATGACAAACTAAATAGTTCGGTTTCCATTATCTGATTGGGAATTATTTTATTCCTTCCTGTGTATCAGCGGGATTTTTCACCTCCAGCAGTTTACGAAGCATGTCTTCGGGAACTTCCCGAGGGTACGTTGCTTGTTCGCCACGTTGTTCCGTTGGTTGCGCTTGAGGAGAAACTGAACGAGGAGGCTCCGGTGTCTGTACTCGGGAAGGAGTTGGTGTACTGGGTGCTGAAGAAACGGAAGGGGTGCTTTGTGCCGATTGTTGAAGTACATCGGAAAGCGCTTTCCGTAATTCTGAAAGATGCGCTCCTCCGGGTTGCGCTTTTTTCATTCCCGGCCGAAGGCTTGAAAGCGACACGGGCGGGGGGGCCGGCACAACAGGCGCTCGGGGTATCTCACGCGCCGGCTGCCCTTGTGTGGCATCGTGCCGCGGGAGGGGGCGCCTTTCCACCTGTGGCGCGGGAGGAACATCTCTTCGCTCTTGCCGTGGGAATTCCTGACGGGGTTCACTTGGGCGAACGTCGGCGCGAGTAGCCCGTTCGGATGAGCTGACTCTGCTCTCGCTCTGTCCGTGCGTATCCCGAGGAGCGCTTGCCCGTGGTGCGCTGTCGCGTGGTGGCGCGTCTAGGCGCTCTTTCGGCGCCGGAACTATCGGCATATGCCATTCTTTTATCTCATTTTCAACCACCTCGCGGGGGCGGGCGAACATCGCTCGCGAATTGGCAATCACCTGTTCGCGGAAAGATACGGAACCACGTTCAATCGGCGGAATGGTGACTGCCGAAAACGGCGTGGAGGTGACGCCGTCAATCATCAGTTTGATGTAGATTTGATAGATACCGAGGTTTACCAAATCTTCCGCGAGAAGCGCGGGCGCGAATTCTTTTTCCAAAAATTCGGCGTCAAACGCACCGACGCGGAAGACCGCCATCGTGCCGACGTTGCCGAAGACCGCCGCGCTCACTTCTTCTTCCATTTGCTCAATGTACTGGTGCGCGAGCGTGAGATTCAGTTTGTATTTGCGCGCTTCGGAGAGAATGTCCGCGAAACTCTTGTTCGCGAACGATTGAAATTCGTCTACATAGAGATAGAAGTTGGGAAGTTTCTGAAGCTCCGTCTCGTTCACGTCCGCGCGCGACATCGCCGCGAGGTAAATCTTCGTGATAAACATACTGCCGAGGAGGTTTGCGTTCCCTTCACCCACCTTCCCTTTGGAAAGGTTCACGATGATAATTTTCTTCTCGTCCATAAGCTTCCGGAGGTCAAAGGTGGATTTGGACTGCCCGACGAGATTCCGGATGAGCGGGTTTGCCGTAAACTGACCGACTTTGTTCTGAATGGCCGGCGTCGCCTCTTGCGTGTACCTATCGGTATACTTCGCGAATTCGTCCACCCAAAATGACCTGCAGGAAGGGTCGGTAATGTTATTCACGATGAGCTTTCGGTACTCTTTATCCACAAGCATTCGGTTCACGCCGAGGAGCGTGGAGCCGGGATATTCCAACAGCGCGAGCAGTGTGTTTTGCAAAATGTAGGCCATACGCGCGCTCCACGCGTCCACCCAGATTTTTTCAAAGGTTGCCATCAAGCCGTTCACAACAAGATGTCGTTTGTCGGGACCCACGTCCTCCATAATGTTGAAGGAGACAGGAAAGTCCATATCAAACGGCGCGAGATAGAGCACGTCTTTGACGCGGTTCTCGGGAACGTAATCAAGGAGAAGGTCGGCGGTCTTCCCGTGCGGGTCAATGAAGCAGACACCGTGGCCATTCTGAATATCCTGAATGGCCATATTTTCCAGCAGGGTGGATTTGCCCATACCGGTCTTCCCAATCACGTACATATGCCGCGAGCGGTCTTTTTCTTTAATGCCGAAAGGAGTGCGCCTCCCGCGCGAATCGGTCTGACCGAAATAGGTGATGGGTTCGGGCTTCTGGTGAGGGTGGAGCATAAGCTTTATTATATGCTCTTTGTGGACACAAAAAAAGCGACCCCTCGCACACACTGGTATGCAAGGGGTTCTGTCCAAAATCTCGCTATCGCTGCTGAACTTGCGGAGTTGTCCGCTCCATCCGTTCAGCAAAGGCGGCCGTCTCTCTCGCTGACACAGGGCAATCGTGTTTGAGCAAAAATGCGGCGCGGGTGCGATTTTCTTCAATGAGACGCTGACGCGCATTTATTGCGTCCAGAGACGTAGTTGCCGTCCTCGCTGGTCTCAACGAATTAACGAACTGTATGACTTCGGAGTTGATACGTGCCATAACACTGGCTTTTCTAAAGGGCTCATGTTGCCCCTTTTACCGAGTACTTCACATCACGCAGATTTCACCAACGCCAAGGCGTTACCTGAAATCGTTGTCCCGTGACGTGTTCTGGATAAGCACTATATCACAGCCCCTCTTCTTGTCCATCTTGCCAATCTTGGAAATTTGTGTACGCCGTCCCGGCGGTATTCGCCGTTATGAAATTCTTGCCGTTCCTGACCGACGGCGCAACAGTGTTTATCGGTAGGACGGAGACCTTCAGAGTCAGGTCGTCATAAAAGTTTGTGTTCATTTCTTCCAACAGAAGAAAGAAATTTTCAAAGACCGTTTTTAATACCGGGTCTTTAACAAAGGTCAAGTCAGGAGCTAATATCGCTTTTGGTGTTTTCACTTTACCTGCTTCCTAAAATCTCAAAAGAATCCGTCAAGGGAAATACTCCCAATGCTCTGCCAGCTACTTTCATAATCCCGCTTGATATAAACATCTACGGTCCCGGCATCTTCATTTCTAAAAATGCACCGCATCTTGGTGAGCCGTTTAACGTAATTCATTCCCCTCTTGTTCTCGGTCAAGTCAGTGGCAAGTACGAACATCCGGTCATACGCCGCCCCATCATCAGTTTCGGAAGCAAATAACCGGAACGTGTCGCCGCTGTAATCCGTGCAAAGCTCTCTGGGGGCGCCCTCTGTCCCCGTCCGGGTGTCCCATTTGTCCCAAGTGATCGAATCCCATGTGGTAAACTCCCACGTGTCCCAGGTCACGGAATCTTCGACCTCATAGAACCCGAAAGCCAAAACTTCCATGTCGAACTTTGACCAGTTATCAATCTCGATAGGAGCCTTGAGGTCATAAACCACGACCTGATTATTCCTCCCGGTGCTGGTGGCGTTCGGGATGGCCCACAAAATGACCTCGTGTTCCTCGATGTAAGTCCCGGTAATGCTTTTCTCATATTCAGGGTTGATGTCTTTGATATATTTTTTGAACACATCCGACACTGATTCCCATGTCATCCCGGTGTAACAACGGAAAGTATTATCGGCGGCATAGAAGTAAAGCGCGCTGTTCGTGATAACAACGGAACGCGGCGCCCATGCCCCGCAGTCATCGGTGATCCTTTTGCGGTTAAACACCAAGTCACCACCGACCAGCCAAATTTTTTCTAATGTCCGCTCGGTCAAGAGGATAAGGAACCCGCCCAGCTTCGCGGCTTTGTTGATGACGTAATAATCATCCAGCTCCGCGGAACCGCTGTCCCCGGTAGACCAGTTCGTTTCATCGCCCAAAGCGCACCAGAAGTATGTATAAGGTTCGGAAGATGTCCCGCCGCCGACGATATAGTTTTCATAAACGACGATATGTTTAAGTTTCGGAGGACTGCCGCCAAGGACGGCAAACTGGTTCGTCCCGCCCCATGCCTGCATATTATCGACACCGTTGGTCATAATAAACTGATCGTCGTAAGTGACCGCTTCCCACCAGTCCGTTGCCGTCCCGGTGTAGGTCTTGCGGGCCTGATATGCCACTGCCGCTGTTGTTGTCCCCGCGTAAACAGCCGTTAATTCCAAATGCGTTGCGTCTGTTACTGAAGACACGACATACCAGGTATCAGCCGTCGAATAAGTCGTTCCAATCGTTATAAAATCGCCAGCCTTAAGGTTCGTAAAATCCGCGCCGCCGCTTCCGACAACGGTCGCGTCCCCATTCGTAAATTGTGCCAGCCCGGTATTGTATTTTGGGGTAAGATACTGCATCCGGTTATTCGTGGCGTCACGATAAAATATATCCCGCTTCGTGGCTCCAATCATAAAGAAAGACTGGTCTTTCTTCCAAAACTGTTCCCAAAATAAAATAGGGTCAGGCAAAGTCTGGGCAAACTCCTGTGTGCGTTTGCGCACGGACTGGATCTCTCCATCGACGAACCAGATGTTCTTGATGTCATCCAGGGCGTCAGGGAGATAGGCGTCCTTCAGGAGGATCGAAGGAAAATCCTGTTTAATCCCGTAGGTGGGGCTTAAAATTCCAAATGGTTTATTAGCCATCCATATCCTTGTTGATGTTCACGGTCTGAACGTCGATTAAAGCCAGTTGATTTTCCAGCTCTTTTTTCTTTGCTTCACTCCTGCCGATGTCTTTTGTCACCGTGACGATCTCCTGCTGGATTCTTTTTTTCTCAACCTGTGAATCATCTACAGCTCTTTTCAAAATCTTCTTTGTTTCCGGGTTCATGCCTTTATCTCCCCATGCTGTTTTTCATAAATAGCGATCAAGAGTTTCTGTGTCTGCCTTTGCTCGTTAATTAAAGCCCGCGTCAAATTGGCGTTCTCAATAAGAAGTTGTGGCGTCTGGTTGATGTTGCAACGGTGATAAACAACCTGTTCGCCTTTGTCGTTGATGTTCTTGTATTCCCCAAAAACCTCACAAAGCCCGCCGACGCAAGGCCCGCCCATGTATAGCGGACACGTCCTCGCCCCTTTGATGTTCTCGGCGAAAGCGTCCAATATCGGGCCTCGTTGTTTCAGGATACGGTCTTTAGCGTTCTGTAAACGTTGTGCTTTCCCGTTGTTTCTCCAAATCGCCAATGGGTTTACCATTTTCGATCACGCTAATCCTTCTTCCAAAGACGGACATCAACATATATGAGTCGCTCCTGAACCAGGGGTGCTACCAGCTGAAAATCCACCGTAAACCGAAACATCATGGGTATGCGCCGGCATTTCTGCGATACTTAATGTATGACTTCCTGTCGTCCCTGCCAGAGTCGCGCTCCCGCCTGTTCCCAAAACCGTATCGCCGACCCTGATGTGCTTGCTTGCGTAAGTCGCCGTTACGTTTGTCCATCCGGTATGCGCCGTGGTGACGGAAGATAAAAGCAAGTCGCCTGTGACAAAAGGCGAACCGCCGTTTAAAGCACCAACAGAGGTTAGTTGGATTTCGTTCCCGTCCTCATCCTTATAATGAAGCTCGGCTTTGGCGGCAACGTCTTTGGAATAAAGTATCCCGGCGTCGGCTTTTTGAGTTATCGTAGTCTGGACAAGAAGCGTTACTTTTTTATGAAAACCGCAATCGTCATTATCGTAAGTCGTGCCGGACGCGGGCCAGTAATGGTCTTGACCTTCTCGCTCGACAATGGCGAGTTTCAACTCCCGGATGCGGTCGTCACCTTGGGTCGGGTTTGCACTTCCGGTTGGCGTCGATGTATCCATAGAATTAGTCAAAGTCATATCATTCTCCTTTAGATGTCATTGAAACGAACAACTGAAATCTCCCTTGAGCTTTGATCGCCTAATAATTTATTAAACTCATCGGCGTACAGGGCTATGTGATATTTCGCTTTTTCGGAGATACCGTATTTTTCATAGATTTTTGCGATGACGTATTGCGTTAAACATTCCCGGAACCTGTTGGCAAAAGAAATCGTCGTCGAGTCCGCATGGTATATAGTCCCCGATATTTTCATTGATGGATAAGTCGTGGCGTTGGGTGGCGGCCAGATGTAAATTGTCTCGGCGAACCGGGCATATTCTTTCGGCTTATCGTTGGCAGTCCCCTGCGCCACACGCTCCTTGTACCTCTGCCATGATATTTCCGTCA